>Ga0114930_10001299_pt1 | contig 24144 bp, 15 predicted proteins | sample AnhtaG_FD_87300 | JGI IMG/M metagenome (GOLD analysis project Ga0114930, IMG submission 87300) | Deep subsurface microbial communities from Anholt, Denmark to uncover new lineages of life (NeLLi) - Anholt_01485 metaG | ecosystem: Environmental > Aquatic > Marine > Oceanic > Sediment | place... | reverse complement strand
CTCTACTGACCGATGGAACAATGTATTTGACCATTTTTGGCCTCCTTGCCTGTGTTCTCTTATATCACATCGGCAAAGAGGCCTTATTTCTTACACCTCAACCACACTTTTTGGGACAGTTACACGATTTGCGGATGCTTTTCCCACAAGTCATTTTCTTCGTATGGGTCCTCGGCCAGGTTGAATAGCTGTCCGGGACTGCCGGGTTTGGGGTCGCCGCCTCGCGGATCAACCCACCCGCCGGAACCTTTCGTTTCGAGAATCAGCTTCCATGGGCCCTGCCTTATAGCAAAGACGCCTTTTGAAGAGTGACTGACAATCCCGTCGCGGATGGGCTTATCAGGTTTCTCACCAAGCAGCAGTGGCAATACATTGAAACTATCCTGACCCGCGTTATCGGGTAGCTCGGTTCCGGCAAGGCCGGCGCTTGTCGCCATCAAGTCCATCAGGCATATCAGCTCATCACAGGTAGTACCGGGTGTAATCCTGCCCGGCCAGCGAGCGATAAACGGTATGCGATGACCGCCCTCCCAGACGTGCGATTTATAGCCTCGCAACTTACCGGAAGACTTATGCCCTTTTTTGCCAATCCGAGGTCCATTGTCACTCGTAGCGATAACCAGGGTGTTGTCGGCCAGTTTCAAGCGGTCCAGAGTATCCAGCACTTGCCCGACGCACCAATCCACCAGAACGACCAAATCGCCCCGCGGTCCCTCGCTGCTTCGGCCCTTAACAAAGTCGGGCGGCAGCCAGGGCGCGTGCGGCGCCGAAAGTGGTAAGTAAACGAAAAAAGGACTGTCCTTACGGGCCTGCTGATGCTGCTTAAGAAACTCTTTGGTCTTTTCAACATAAGTGGGGTCAACATTTTCATTAGACCAGCCCGGCACCATTGGTCCGGGGCGACTGCCGAACCTTGAGACCGAATCTTTTTTGACCATAGTTGCAGTCGGCTGGGCGGTACATTTGCCGTTTTCAATAAACACATAAGGCGAATCTACCGTCGAGCAGGCAGCGGTAATAAATGAATAATCAAAACCATGTTGATTCGGCCCATCGGTAATCGGCTTCTTGAAATCAACACGTTTGGCATCTTTCGAGCCGGTCACAGGTGCACCATCCTTTGACTGCCAGCCGACGCCAAGATGCCACTTGCCGATGCAGGCGGTACGATAGCCGGATTCTTTGAGCAGCTCGGCAACGGTCAACTGTTCCTGCGAAATCAATGGTTGGGAAAAGCCGTTCAGGACGCCGCGTTTCAGGCGTGTGCGCCAGCAATATCGACCTGTCAGCACACCGTAGCGAGTCGGCGTGCACACCGCCGACGGGCTGTGCGCATCTGTAAAACGTACGCCTTCTTTCGCCAAAGCATCCATATTCGGCGTCGGAATCCTTGAGGCCGGATTGTAACAGCCCACGTCACCGTAGCCCATATCGTCGGCCATGATGAAAACGATGTTCGGGAGCTTGCCCTGCTTAGTTCTTAACGGCTCAGCAGCGTTCACACACCCCTGCATCGCCAAGGCTGCTGTGCTCAAGCCTATTGTCTTCAAAAAGTCACGTCTATTCATTAGCCACAAGCCTTTCTTTATAGATCTATCATAACCTTCAGAGTCTTGTCGCCCTGTGCATCGATAAATTTGTAGGCATCGGCGTACTGCTCAAAAGGAAAGTGCTTTGTCACCAGCGGTTCGGTTATTACTTCGCCGCTGGCGATCAGCTCGACCGCTTTTTCATAGTCCTCGTGCTTGTACATCAGGGTTCCAATGATGCTTTGCTCTCTGTCGCCGACGATAGACATATCGATTCGCGGTTTCTCACCGAACACGCCCAATACGACAATGGTACCGCCCTTCTGGATGTTCTGGACGGCGGCGTCCATCGTGGCTTCGGCGCCGACGGCCTCGAAGGCGACGTCAAAACCTTCTTCGCCAAAGACGCGTTTCGCGGCTTCTGCCAGCGACTCGTTGGCGGCATTGGAGGTATTCGGGATGCCACACTTTTTGGCAATATCGAGCCTGAAGTCGCTGAGGTCGGTGATTAGAATCTTCTTTGCTCCGCGGCAGCGTACCACCTGGGCGACCAGATTACCAATAGGACCGGCTCCTAATACGGCGACGTTCTTTCCGGTGAGGTCACCACCTCTGCCGGTTGAATGCACACCGACAGCAGTCGGTTCTATCAAAGCCCCCTGCTCATAGGTCAAGGAATCGGGCAGCGGCACAATCTTATCTTCAGTGGTGACAAACAAATCCTGTGCGCAGCCGGGGGCCTGGAAACCTTCGACCCGCAGTACGTCACAGATGTTGTAATCGCCCCGCCGGCACGGGCGACACTTGCCGCAGACGAGCTGGGGGCGGGCTGTAGCTTTATTGCCAACCTTGACCCTGGTAACTCCCTCGCCAACGGCTTCGACCTGGGCGGAGAACTCGTGGCCCTGGACGACAGGGTAGGAAGTGAACGGGTGTTTGCCGTGATTGACGTGAACGTCGGAGCCGCAGACGCCTATCTGCTTGACGCGCAAAAGTATCCGGCCCGGGCCGACCTTAGGCTCAGGAACGTCACCAAATTTGATTTTACCCGGTTCTGTCATTACTGCCTGTCGCATATTTTTGTCTCCTTGAATTCTGAAAGCTGATTATTGATATACTCCATACTCCTGTAAGGTTTCCCACCATGCCATAATGTTTTCGGGCGGCACGCCTTCCTGAATGACGTGTATCGGCGCAAAGATGAAGCCGCCGCCCGGCGCCAAATCCTCAATTCTTCTTTTGGTCTCGTCCCTTACCTGCTGCGGTGTACCGAAGGGCAGTACAAATTGCGTATCACAACTGCCGCCCCAGATGGTAAGGTCCTTTGCGTATTCTTTCTTGAGTTTTTTGGTATCATCCATTCGGCTACAGTTTACCTGCCAGGGGTTCATAATGTCAACACCGGCCTCAATCAGCAACGGAAGCGTTTCCCAAATAGCGCCATCATTATGGAAAAATATGTAAACCTGCGACTTCGCTTTTTTCTTAATGAATTCGAAGAGTTTTTTGTGATACGGCCAGATCATCTCCTTGTAAAGTTCCAGGGAAACCAACAATCCCGTTTGGCAGCCGAGGTCATCAGCGGTTGAAACAACCAGGACGTTCTCGCCGACGGTTTCAAGGGCCTTTTGCCAGTATCGCATCTTTATTTCCAGCATCCTGCTCATAATGGCGTGGACGAGCTTTTTGTTCAGTATCATATCTGCATAGAATTTTTCGTAGCCTGCCATCCACATCGCGGTTTCCCACATTCCGGAATTCATTCTGCCGAGGACGTAGGCCTTTTTCTCGCTGTGAACGATATGGTCGGCAGCGGCTTTAAGATTCGCGTACCTTGCCGGGTCAAGGGGGTCGGGCCAGGGATAATCTTCAATGTCTTTGACTGTCTCGGCATCCTTGAGCGGGCTGTGATACAAATCATAGTAATGACCGCCCTTTACAGGCATTTGCCAGCGCATTCCAAACTCATCGACCAATCTGTAATGCTCACCCTGCAGACCCAAATCCTGCGCAAGGCCGGGCTTTGAGGGGGTGTCGGGAGAGACGTTTTTGATATCAATTTTGAGTTTTTCGATAATCTCATCGCCGGTGTCGGCCATTTGGGTGACTTTGTCGCGTATCCGGACGTCCTGAGATAGTCCGAGGTGTTTTCGCAAGGCCTTCAGGGCATTTACGTTTATACCGGTGACCATTGTGCCGCCGATATCAAAAGGGATGCGGTCGGGCTCTTTGTGCGCTAAGACAGTCTTGACACGTTCAAAACTTGTGTATTGCATGTCCTCAAAGCACTGTCGGGGTTCCCGTTGAGCCAGCTCTTTTCGGTCAGCAGGGAGTAACACCCTTCTTCAAAATAATATTGCCGTACTTGGCCACCTCGCCGGTCATAACAACGGCGAAGGCGTCTTTGGTCCGCTCATAAAAATCGAAACGTCCAATGCGAGCGATGGCTGGCGTGCCGGGAGCGTGCTTATCAATGGGGACACGGTACGCCTTTTCCACCTGGGGGTCGAGAGTGTCTCGAGGCTCGGCCGCCATCATAATCAGGGGACTGTCAACGTAGTCGTCCAGCACAAACAGCGGCAGTATCGCATCGAGCAAATCGGCAATTCGGACGCCATCGGCGCGGAGCACGTAATCGTTATACTTTTCGCCGGGGAAATGGGCATCGGCCAAGACTATTTCGTCGCCGTGGCCCATGCGGGTAAGCACCGCCAGCAGCTCCGGACCGAGCAAAGGTGAAATGCCTTTTAGCATATTTCAACTCCTATGCAGCTTCCGCTTTTTCATCTTGAATCTGTCAATGAGAGCCAATTAGGCGCGGAACAGATAATACAACACAACCATCACGATAAACAAGAAGCCGGCAATAATTCGCGGATCGCCTATGCGTTCAACCCTGCCGTAGGTAATAGCCTTTAGAGGATGCTCCCAGCAGACGTTTTCGAGCTTCGCCGGGTCGGGGGCCGGCGTGGCGAGACTGACGATTACATAAATCACTATACACATTGCGCAAAGTATAGGGCCTACAATCATAAACGGCAGTCCAAGCCCCTGAAGGGGGTCGGTTACCAGTCCGGCAAAGCCTTCTCTTGGGCTGGCCAGAAGGGCTTTGCCTATTACGGGCATATCCATAACAAAATATACCAGCCCAACTGCGCAACCAACTGCAAAAGTTGTCAAGGCGGCCTTGTTGGTGCCTCGCCTCCAGAAAACACCGAGCAGAAAGACGGTGGTCACCGCGGGTGCGAAGATCATAGGGATTTTGTTGATGGCCTCAAAGATAGTGCCGAACTGGTCACCCTGTGTGGACCAGAGCATGGCCAGGACCATTACGACCGCAGCGCTGAACCTGCCAATTGTAACCTGTGTTTCATCTTTTATGTCCGGCTTCATACGCTTGATAACATCCACTGAGATAAGCGTGGCACAACTGTTGAGGGCGGCGGCAATGGTACTCATCAGTGCCGCCAGCAGCCCGGCGGCAAGAAGGCCCTTTATGCCAAGCGGCACAAGCTTGTCGATCATCTGGGCTAACGTCAAATTATAATCAAGCTGCCCGTTGTCCAGGAGGGGCAGCGTGAAAGCACCATTTTTGTACATCAGGTAGCCGATAACACCGGGGAAGACCATGAGGAAGACCGGCAGGATTTTGAGGAATCCGGCAAAGAGGGCGCCGTTTTGGGAATCGCTCTGGCTTTTTGAACCAAGCACGCGCTGAACGATGGTCTGGTCGCTGCACCAGTACCAGATACCGAGGACCGGATAGCCCAGCAGTACCGCCAGCCATGAGTATTCGTTCAGATGTCCGGCCTGGTTGCGGAGCGTGTGAATCATGCTCATCTGATTGGGCTTAATAGCCGCCCTGAAATCAGCGAAGCTCTCTATACCACACTTGGGCAGGTAATATATGCCCAGCACGGTCACCAGGATGGCGCCGCCTAACAGCAGAAACGTTTGAATGGTCTCGGTGACAACCACGGCTTTGAGGCCACCGAGTGCCGTGTAGATCACAGTCACCACCGATATAATCAGGATTGACCACATAACATCAATCCCAAGGAAACTTTCAAACAGCTTGGCGCCGGCAAAGATGCTGATTCCGATATGGATGAGCAATGCGCCGGTAATGGCCACGAACGCCAGGCAGGTCCGCGCCTGCGGACTGTAGCGTCTTTCCAGGAACTCAGGCAGCGTGGAAATCCGGCTCTTGAAGTAGAAGGGAGCAAAAACCAATCCCAGGATAATCAGACAGAAAGAGGCCATCCACTCGAAGTTTCCCATGACCATACCGACGTCGGCGCCGGCCGCCGCCAGGCCTACCAGGTGAATGGTTGAGATGTTGGAGGCAAAAAGCGCCGCTCCAATGCTGAACCAGCCCAGTGACTTTCCGGCAAGGAAGTACTGCTGGCTGGAGGCATGCCTTCTGTAGCCCACCCATATACCGATAATCATAATGCCAAGCAGGTAGACGATAATAACCATCAGGTCAAGTCTGGAGATTGCCATTTTCGCTAACAGCATAAGTCCGCCCTTTCCTTAAATAAACACAGAAAAACCCTATTATGCAAATTACCCGAGCTTACCGTACGACGTGGCTGCTCGGCTCACAACCCTCTGCAAGGTTTCGATTTTGGCGTATTCTTAACACAGGCTCCGACCGCTGTCCAGTGAAATTTGTCGCTGTCAACATCACTAATCCGCTGTCGGTGAAAGCGAAATCCTGGTCGGCTGCGTCGATTCGGTCCTGAACCAGACAATAAGGTCGCTGCCTTCAAGCGTACGGCGGTGTCCAAGGCGGAAGTTCCTGCCATGGGCCATATTTTTGCCATTGACCTTCAAAGATGCACCGGAGCGGCCCCAGTTCCTGACGATAAGAGCCGGATTGACAACAGGCGAGTTCTCATTTGCCGCCAGGTCAAATTCCAAAGGTGAAGGTCTGCCATTATCTTTGCAGCTCAGCAGGTATGCCCGCTGGGTCTGGTCGAAACCATCGCTGCTGTAAGTGCTGCCGCTCAATTTCAACTGAGGAGGATAAAGCCAGGATTTGGCCAGCGGCGCCAGTTGTGCGGCGGGTTTGTCAGTCATGCCGTTCAACATTATCCAGGTCCTCGATATCCCTTCCTGGGAATGCTGCTTCCACGTCATGTGACTAAGCGACGAGTGCGAAGGCTTGCCGGCGGATTCAGCAACCGTGGTATCCGACTTTTCCTGGGCCACCGGCCAATGACTCCACCAGTGAAAGTGCGAATTCCTGTCCTGACCACTATAAGGCTTAATTCTAACGCCATCGGGATTCACAACAAAGAACGGCTTGTAAGGGTTCTTAAAGTTTATTAGCTGAATACAGGGCTGCTTGGGGGCGCCATCAAAGTCGGGGCCGCCTTCTTCAGTCCAGATAAAAGTCTTGCTCTCGCCTTTCAAATTGGCAAAAGTCACCGCATCATAGTTGATATTCTCTTCCGGCATCGTGCCCGGCTGATTGATTACGATGGCTTCCTGATATTCTATCCAATCCTTCTGAGGTGAGCCGGTATGTATCGTTGCTTTACGAACGCCGACGGAGTCAGGGTATATAGTGTAGTATTCGTCGACCCAGTCGGCCCAGCCGGTCATCTCGTGACGATAGGGCAACTGGTAGTACAAGTCGGTCGGCGAGTAGCGCCAGTGAACGACCACGCGCGCATCGGTGCTTTCGACAATACGAACATGCGAATAGCGGCACTGTTTGTCCGACATAGGCTCACACATACTATCGCAGCCTCCGAGATGGCCGCGGCGCTCGAAGAACTCATTGGTGTACCATGCGCCGTCATAGGTGGCCCAGTGCGGAATGTAGCTGGTGCCGCGCCAGAATACGAAGCGATGATCAAATTCGTCGAATCGGACAACGACGTCGGGATGCTGACTTACCTTCCAGAGTTTGTCCCAGGTGAGGCTGTACTTGAGCCTGGCATAATAGGCCCCAAACCGGCCCGTCCCTTTCGGGCCTGAGGGAAGCCGCAGGGGTACACGACTGCTCAACTCATCCAACTTCTTCTCCAGATTGTTCAGTGAGGCCTCATCAGCGGTGGGCAGGTCCTCCATCGCCTTCTCGCAGTCCTTGATCAGAGCTTCGGCATCACGCTTGTAATTGCGCCACTTCTTGTCCTGCGGGGAGTGTTCCGGATCCAGATAGGCCATCTCTTCTCGCACAAATTCAATCTTGCTGCGGAGGCTGTCAAGACCTGCCAGACAAGGGGAAAGGGAGCATAAAGCCACAGCTAAAATGAAGCCTGTCAATAACACTATTCTTCGCATTGCATAATCTCCATTTACTCTTTTCATTATGTAAACTCAACTTTCGAATAGAACATTTCCAATCAGCACCATTGGCACTAATCCGCCACTGGTAAAAGCGATATCATGATGGGCCTGGTCGATTCTTTCTTAATCCAGACAATCAAGTCACTGCCCTCAAGGGTATGGCTGTGGCCAAAGCGAAAACTCTCGCCGCGTTTAACTTGTTTACCATCAACCCCTAATCTGGCACCGGTCTCGCCCCAGTCTTCGATGACAAGAGCGGGATTAACCACAGGTGAGTTTTCACTGGCGGCCAGTTCGAATCTCAAGGTTGATGGATTACTCTTACTGGCGCAGGTAAGCAGATAGGCACGCTGATACCTGTCGTAGCCTTTGCTGCTGAAACCGGTACCGAGCAGATTCAGTTTAGCCGGATGATTCCACGACCTGGCTAAAGGCACGAGTTGTTCCACTGATTTTTCGGACATGCCGCAGAGAGACACAGCGGTAAAGGTGCCGTTTTCTTTATCGTGTTTGATAATCTGGGAATCCTCGATGGACTGGGCAAGAGAGGAGTGGGCCGGCCTGTCAGGGACGCCGGTTCTTCTTCCATCGTTAGGCAATTGTCCAACCGGCCAATGGTTCCACCACGGAAAATGTGACCATTGCTCCTCAACACAGCATCGCATCAGCTTCGGACGGCTGTTGGGTTGCAAAATAATAAACGGCCTATTCTTCGATTTGAGGTTGACAATCTGAATCGTGGCGTTGCGGAGCTTGCGATCATCGCGGTCACCCCTCTCCCATGTATATGTCTTCGATTCGCCGTCCATATTGCCCCAGGTCAGAGCCTCAAGCTCCATATTATCTTCAGGACGCGTGCCGGGCTGGTGCAACACAATTGTCTCCTGCCACTCATGGTGCAGGTGATTGCTGTGCAGTATCTGCTTTCGAGTCGAAACCGCGTCCGGGTAGATATAATAATACTCGTCGGTCCACTCGCCCCAGCCATCCTGGTCTGCGCCGAAGATACCGTACACAATATCAGAAACGGCATAACGCCAGTGAACAACGACCCTGGCATCGTGGTTTTCGATAATCCGCACATGTGAATAGCGGTTCTGTTTGTCGGACATATGCTCGGCACAGCCGTATGGGGAGCCTCCGCCGGTTCGCTCGAGGCTCTGGTCACCCATCCAGCGGCTGTTTTCAGTCACCCAGACGGCACCATAGGCGGTTCCCCGCCAGAACAGCATCCTAACGGGAGATTCGTCAAAACGCACCAAAATATCGGGATGAGGCCCGACACGATAGAGACTTTCCCATTCATCGCTGTATCGCAAGCGGCAATAAGCGGCGCCGAAACGAGGCGTGAGGTCTTTCGGCCCGGAGGGCATCACCCGCCAGGCGAGAGGCTGGGCCTTTTCCGGTTTTACCGCCGCGTAGGATTGGCTGATTTGCCCGGCGGAAAGGGCATGGTTGTAAATCTTCACCTCGTCGATAAGTCCGTCAAAGACCATATGCGAAAGTAATTTACGGCTCGGCCCCCGTTCGGTATTGGCAGGCGACATCTTCTTATGGCTCTTACCTATCAGCAGGTTATATCCGACCGCAGGCGTCACAACACCATTGACCGCCGTTGAACCAACGCGTATGCCGTTAATGTAAAGACTCATACCGCTGTCTTTGTCAAAAGTCCCGGCCACGTGAGACCACTTCAACAGCGGTACCGCGACCTCCGAGATGCACTCCTGAAGTTGGCCGTTGACCATCAATTTAATGCCGACATGTCCCTCGGAGTCGATTCCGAGAAATATACGCTGGTTTCGCTCTTTCGGCGCCGGTTTATAGCCTAATTCCTGTATTCTGACATAAGTCTCGTCTTTCTCGGCGTGTCTCAAAGCCGAGCCATCTACCAGTGTCTTGGGCCGGCCCGCCCAGCTCCAGTAAAGACGCAGGAAAGACGGGTCACCGTCCTGGAAATAGGAAAGAACGATCGGGTACTTTTTTCCTTCTTCCATTGATATTTTACCGGAGCGGGCCTTGCGCCGGCCCCAGCCATCTATCACGACCTTTTTATTGATTTCCAGCTTCAGCCCGTTGTCAACTTCAGCGCTGAAAGTCACCTCGCCCGTAAAGGGGCCCTCGATGTATCCGCGCCATCGGGCCGACCAGTCATTGTATCCCCCCGTCCACTCATGGTTGACGTGCTTGAGCACGTCCGTTCCGTCGGGGTTGCTAAAATCGGGCTCATTGTACTTTGCGCCGATTAGGCCGGGCACTAATTGGAGCTCGCCGACCTGCGGTTTCTCACCAACCACGTCACCGGCCTGGTCGACAATGCCCGTCCAGTTCCAGGAATAGGTCTGCGGCGCAATCCAGGCCTCGATGGTAAAGGCCTCGACCAGGCGCGGCGCATCACCAGCCTTGCGCGTAACATACGTTGTATAACCGTCGAACCTGGCGGCCTTTCCGCTGGCCCCCTGTACATATCCTAAATCGCCCTTTACGGCATCGTCTATATGAGCTGCGCTGTCCGTTACAACCTTGTCCTTTTCCTGGTCAAACTTCCACCAGGCTACCGGACCTTCATCAGCCGCAAAAGTGGAGAAAGAGCACATCGCCCATGCTAACATAAACCCTGTTAAACAAATGACTTTTCGCATTATCAAATCTCCTTGTTGAAACTAAATAAAGCGTTCCAAACGGTAAGCCAGGAGTATAATACTAATCCGCTGCCGGCGAAAGTGAAATCCTGATGGGTCTGACTGATTCGGCAAAGAGCCAGACAATCAGATCGCTGCTTTCCAAGGTGTGGCGGCGGCCGAAACGGAAATTTCTGCCGCGTTTGACATATTGGCCGTTGATTTTCAGCGTGACATCCGCCTCACCCCAGCCTTTGACGACAAAAGCCGGGTTAACGACAGGTGATTGCTCACTTGCTGCCAGTCCGAATTCAAGATTCGCTGCTCCCGGCACCTGTTTGCTTAGTAGAAACGCCCGCTGGTCCCGGCTGTAGCCTTCGCTGCCAAAGCCCTTGCTGACAACTCTAAGTTCCGGGGGCCGCAGCCAGGAATGGGCCACTGTAATCAACTGCTCAATAGGTTTATCGCTCAAACCCATAATAAACCGTCCTGTCCTTGTGATACTGCCCGGGTACGTACGCGGCTCCGGCACACGGGGCGACGTTATCGCCGAACTTGAAACCCGGTCGGGTGCAAGGGCGTACCGGCCGTCCGAAGGGGCCTGTGAAACCGGCCAGTGGTTCCAGGTCGGAAAATGCGAATATTCCGGCCGCAGCTCCGGCGCCCAGCCGTACGGCGTAATCCGGCTGCGAGGCTCATAAACGTAGCACGGTTTGAACCGCGACTTCAGATTAACAATGCAGATATTCGCGTTCGGCACCGCATTCTTGAACCGACCTCGGTCATCGCCCGGCCAGGTCTCCCAGGTGTATGTACGCGTTTCACCCTCTACGTTAGCCAGCGACACCGCAGCAAGGTCGATATTGTCTTCAGCCTTTTCACCCGGCGAATTGAGAACGGTCGGCTCGGTCACGCTGAACCCGCTCATCCCATGCACAAAGAAGTTACGAATCGCTATTCCGTCCGGATATATGTAATAGTACTCGTCGGCCCAGGCGCCCCAGCCGGTATCCGGGTCGATGGCCCCATTGTTGTACATAACGTCAACGATAGCGTAACGCCAGTGGACAACCACCCTGGCATCGTGGTTTTCGATGACCCGCACGTGAGCAAAGCGGCACTGCTTGTCCGACATATGCTCGGCGCAGCCCGCAGGCCCGCCGCCTTCGGCACTCTGGTCCCCTACCCATTTGCCGTTTTCCGTCACAAGATTCATGTTATAGTTGGTGCCCCGCCAGAAGACCATCTTGTAACGTCCCTCGTCGAAAGTCACCACTACGTCCGGATGGTTGCTGACCCGCCAGAGGGCATCCCATTCCTCACAGAACTTCAACCGGCAATAGACGGCTCCGAAACGGTCCCCGCCCGCCGGCAGTTGGGGTAGTTTGCGCCATTTAAGCGGCGGTGGACCTTTCGGTTTGCCTGCATGATAGTCCTTAGCAACCTCCTCTTCCGTAAGCCTCCGATTGTAAATCTTCACTTCGTCAATGACTCCGTCAAATGAATACGAAGTGGGGAAGTTGACGCCGGGCCGAACCAATGCCGTGGCGTCAAGAAGGGTTTTCTTGTGGTTTCGGCCAATTTGAAGCTCCATATCGGCGGCAAAGGTTAATTTCCCCTTCACCGGCAGCGAAGCCGCGGCTTTACCGTCGATATAAACCGTGATTCCCTCATCCTTACTGAATGTGCCGACAATATGGGACCATTTCTCCATAAACGGGATAGTATCCTGGGACGTGCACTCGTGCCACTTGCCGTTTACGGCCAGATGCAGGCCAACATGTCCGACCTGGTCTATACCAAAAAAATAGCCCGCCTTGTGGTCCTTTTCGTGGTTCACGATGGCGCACCAGTTCCAGGGATATGCCTGCGGAGCAAGCCAGGCCTCGATGGTAAACGAATCTGTCAAGCGAGGCGCATCGGGCGCCTTACGGACAACCCGTGTGGTGAAACCATCAAACTTTATTGCACTTCCGCTCACTCCTTCAATGTACCTGAAATTACCACTAATCGAATCTTCGTTCCGGCTGGTGCTATCCAGCGCCGCTTTGCCCTTTCCCTCATCAAACCGCCACCAGGCCGCCAGGCCATCATCAGCCGCAAAGACGCAGGAGCAACACAGAGTCCATACCAGCATAAAACCTGCGAAAAAATTTACTTTTCTCATCGCATAACCCCGACTTTGAAACCGAACAAGACATTTAGGTCATTGTTCGTTGTTCGTTGTTCATAGCGATGAACTATGAACCATTAACTATTAACTGCTTTTTAATAACAGTAACACTAATCTGCCACAAACGAAAGCGAAATACGGACCAGCTCCGTTAGAAAATGGTCCTTTTGGGGGGTCCGGGCCCACTTGTGGAATTTCTAACGGGGCCAGCCTATGATGCTGCCAATACGGACGCGTTTGAACCATTTTGGAAGAAATTCAGAGTGAAGAAAAATCACTTGAAGTGTTTGTATTTTTGGGTAAATCATTTTGACAACGACACACGCTGGGCGGTATAACTGGGCAAAGCTTATACGGGCAAGATCCGGTAAGATTAAACGTACAAGCAAATAGTCCTTTATTAAGGGGAAAACAGGTGATGGCTAAATCATCAGCCAAGAATAGAGCCAAACGCGGCGGCAAATCCTTATCCACCAGGTCAATACACGCCGGCGAGCCGCGGAAGAAATATGCCGACTCATTGACAACCCCAATTGTTCAGACTTCCACATTTACATTTAGAGACAGCAAAGCCATCGAAGACTACACCAAGAAGGGAAAGGAACGTTATGAATACGGCAGATACGGCAATCCCACAGCAAAAATTGCTGAAAAGCGGCTTGCCAACCTCGAAGGCGCTGAAGACTGCGTTGTTTTTTCCTCCGGAATGAGCGCAATAACCACGACCATTCTTACTCTGGTTCAGTCGGGCGACCATATTGTCATTACGGACGACAGCTACAAAAAAACACTGGAATTCTGCAGGTCGTACCTGAAACAGTTTGGCGTTGGGTGCACCATTGTTCCATTCGGGGATTATGAAGTTCTCGAGAAAGCGATCAAAAAGAACACGCGTTTTATTTTTTCTGAATCACCAACTAATCCCTATTTGAATATCTTTGACCTTGTCAAAATCAAGAAGATTGCAGACAGGCACAATGTTCTGACGCTCATAGACAGCACATTCAGCACTCCGTTGAACCAGAGACCCATCGAGTTCGGAATGGACCTTGTTCTGCATAGCGCCACGAAGTACCTCGCAGGACACAATGACATCTTAGCCGGTGCCGTGCTTGGAAAAGCAGGCCTGATTGAGACCATACGAAATTTACATAAGTCGATGGGCGGCCTTATCGACCCTCACTGCTGTTATCTTCTGCTGCGAGGGCTTAAAACATTTCCGCTGCGCGTAAAGAAACAAAATGAATCTGCCTTAACGATTGCCGAGTTTCTTGAAAATCACCCGCGCATCAGAAAAGTCTATTATCCTTTCCTTAAAAGTCATCGTCATTATGAAGTAGCAAAGAAGCAGATGACCGGCGGGGGCGGGGTTGTGACTTTTGAGATAAAGGGCAATCTCAGTACCGCAAAACGGTTCCTGGATGCTCTGAAGTTGTGCTACATCGGACCAAGTCTGGGCGGGGTCGAAACATTGATAACGCATCCTGCATTGGTAACGTATTACGACTATACAAGAAAAGAACGTTACAAGTTAGGACTTACCGACACCCTTTTTAGACTTGCCGTCGGCTGCGAAGATGTCGAAGACATAATTGAGGACCTTGAGAGGGGCTTGAGACAGTAAAACTCTGCCCGGATTATTACGGCGCGAAGATAAGTTCGAGCCGGTTGAAGACTAAATTCTGCAACAGAAAGCTATATGAGACGCAGGACAATCGCTATGCAGGAAATCAGACCAACCTTAACACCACAGGATATTATATGTGCGGAGGTGAAGCCCGAACCTAACGCTTTGGTGGTTTTTGGCGCATCCGGGGATCTGACCCGCAGGAAGCTGCTTATCAGCCTTTTCGAGCTTTACAAACGTGACCTGCTCGGCGAACAGCTCTATCTGTTGGGTGCGGGGAGAAAAAAGCTTGCAGATGAACAGTTTCGTCAAACCGCACAACAAGCAATACAAGAGCACTCCGGCGATATATCACTAAAAGAAACAGAGCCTTTCATCAGCAGGCTATACTATATAAGTGGCGATTACGATGACGCTCGGTTTTATGACAACCTCAAGAGCAAACTGGCTGAATTAGACAAAAAGCATAAAGTTGACGGCAGTCACATTTTCTACCTTGCTGTTCCTCCGTTTCTATACGGCACAATAGTAGAACGGCTCGGCTCGACAGGATTGTCCTGCACGGATGAGCCTGGTTTGAAACAGCGGGTCAGATTAGTTGTGGAAAAGCCCTTCGGCAGCGACTTGCAAAGTGCCGTTGAATTGAACAACAAAATCAACCGATGCTTTGATGAGTCGCAAATATACCGAATCGACCACTATCTGGGCAAAGCAACCGTTCAGAATATCTTGATATTTCGCTTTGCCAACACCATTTTTGAACCAGTCTGGAACCGCAATTACATCGACAGCGTGCAGATTACGATAGCCGAGGCGATTGGCGTTGAACACCGCGCAAGCTATTATGACAAGAGCGGTGCGCTTCGGGATATGTTTCAAAATCATACGCTTCAAATGCTCACACTGGCGGCGATGGAGCCGCCGATATCTTTCGAAGCCGACCGGCTCCGTGATGAAAAAGTCAAGCTCCTGCGGTCAATTCGGCCGTTCAAAATCGACGAGCTGGACAAGTTTATCGTTCGCGGTCAATATGGGCCCGGGTCGATAAACGGCAAGCAAGTTGCGGGTTATCGAGCAGAACCAGAGGTAAACCCGCAATCGAAAACCGAAACGTTCGTGGCTGCAAAGCTGTTCATTGATAATTGGCGGTGGAAGGGTGTTCCTTTTTACCTGCGGACCGGCAAAAGACTCTCCAGGAAGGATACGGAAATAGCCATCACTTTCAAAAAAATCCCGCATTCAATGTTTCTTGCAGCCGGGCTTGGTGATATGCCCTCAAACGTTCTTGTCTTGCAGATACAGCCGGAGGAAGGCATTTCACTGAGCTTTCAGGCCAAGCAGCCGGGCTCAAAGATTTGTATGAGTACGCTGAATATGAATTTTAGTTATCAAGATATCTTCGGAGTTCGTATGCCCGAAGCATACCAGAGATTGCTTTTAGACTGTATGGCCGGCGACCAAACGCTGTTTACAAGATATGACGGCGTGGAAATTGCGTGGCGTTTACTGACTCCTGCAATCGAGGCCTGGCAAAGCGATGATACCTCACCGTATGAATATGCCGCGGGAAGTGACAGCTTCCCAGAGGCTGATAGTCTTATTGAAACTGACGGCCGACAGTGGCGAAAACTCGGGGCAATCTAAACCGCTTGCGTATGAACGAACGTACATGCGAACATATCTGAATCTGCAAGTGAAAAGAAAAATATTTTGACAAAACACCTTTTTTGCAGGATACTACCGGCTCCTAAGTATTCTTCGGATTGTACAAAAAGATAAAGAACCAAGTGGGGCACAGCCCCACCCTAACAGAAAAAGTCAGGTTCTTCGGAACCGAGCAGACATCTGGAGATGGGATAACATAGGTTGACTTTTATGGTTTCGCGCAAGGCAATAAACAGTCACCTACTTCGCTACTACATAGCGCTAAGTGCCCCGCCGACGCGAGCGCCGGCAGACGGCACGGAGGCTTTTATGCGTCCGGAGGTCGGTTTCAACCCATCCTGGTTCAACAAGTACTGCGGGGTCGACTTTTCACACCGATGGCACAGCGACCCTGATTACAGGCTGCAATGCCAGCGAGCGATGAGCGAAGAGGTTCGACATCGGTTTCCCGGCCGTAATATTGGTGGCGTAAATGACGACGAGCCGCCTGATCTGCTTACCGGCGTGTACGGCAGCGCAGTAGTGCCGGCTATGTTTGGCCAGTCGGTAAAGTACTTTGAAGACAAGTGGCCCGCACCGCACAGTAAACCACTTGCTGACGAAGAAGCTGACTCGCTATCCCCGGTGGATCTGGAGAATAACGAACCCTTTCAGGGAATCCTCGACCAGCTTGACCGAATCGAGCAGTTGACAGGTACCGCCAGAGGATACCTGAATTGGCAGGGAGTCCTGAATACCGCGTTTCGCCTGCGAGGAGAGAGAATCTTTATGGACTTATTTGATACCCCGGAGCGCGCACATCACATCTTTGAGTGCGTCACGAGGACAATGATCGGCGGCATAAAGAAACTGCATAAAAGGCAAAAGAAAGCCGGTGTGGATGATAAGTTCGCCACTATTTCCAACTGTGTCGTGAATATGATAAGTTCGGCTCATTATGAAGAGCATATTTTACCATTCGACTTGAAAATCAGGGCTGAATTCCAGAACTTCGGCATTCACAACTGCGCCTGGGTGGTGGACCCATATATGGAAACCTATGCGACCGTGCCCAGGCTCGGATATATCGACATGGGGATAACATCGGACTTAAAAAAAGCAAAACGCTTGTTTCCCGATACGCGCAGGAATATACTTTACACTTCAATGGACTTAGCGAACAAGTCACAAGAGCAGATCCGCAGTGACTTTGAGCGGATTGCCGAAGAGCTGGCGCCCTGCGATGTCGGGCTGCCCGACATAGAGGTGGACGTTACGGACGAGCGCGTGTTGTTTGCAATGGAGCTTTGCGAAGAACTGAGTGACAAATACGGAGTAAATAATAATGAGTGAGAAAACCGTAGATGTTAAAAAGCTGGAGGAAATAGCTAATCGGACCCGGATTAACGTCGTTAAAATGATAGCAAAGTCGGGCATAGGCCATCTGGGCGGTTCGGTATCAATCGCCGAGATTCTGGCTGTCCTATATTTTCACGAGATGAAAATAGACCCGAAGAATCCCGAATGGGAGGACCGGGACCGCTTTGTTTTGTCCAAAGGTCATGGCTGTCCGGCTTTATATGCCACCTTCGCCGAGGTGGGATTTATCCCTAAAGATATGCTGATGACCCTCCACGAGATTGACAGTCCGTTACAGATGCATCCTGAGCGCGGATTATGTCCCGGCATTGAAATGAGTACCGGCGCCCTGGGGCAGGGGTTATCCACGGCGGTAGGAATGGCCCTCGGTGCAAGACTAAAAGGCAAGACCTTCCGCGTATATGCTCTTGTCGGATGCGGCGAGTGCAATGAAGGCCAAATCTGGGAAGCGGCAATGTCGGCCTCCAAGTACAAGCTTGATAATTTAGTCGCGATAATAGACTACAATAAACTTGCCCTCTCCGGCAGAACCCAGGAGGTTATGCCGCTCGAGCCGCTTTACGACAAGTGGGTTGCCTTCGGCTGGCACGTGATTGAGACAAATGGGCATTCCGTCACTCAGCTTATCAACGCTCTTGACGAAGCAAAACAAATAAAAGGAAAACCAACTTTTATAATCGCCCATACCGTAAAAGGACGGAATATTTCTTACGTGGAAGACACCTGGCCGAGCCACTCGGTACAGATGACTTCGGAGCAGGTTGCCGGCAGCCTCAAAGAGCTGGGTTGTTCTAAAGAAGAGATCAAAAATGTTTTAGCAGCTATTTCAAAACCGTCACCCTGAGCGAAGCGAAGGGTCTGCTTGATTCAAATAACAGATTCCTCGCTGCGCTCGGAATGACATTATGTGTGATAAAGGAGAAAAAGTAGATGTCGGAAAGAATAGCACCCAGAGACGTTTTGGGTAAAACACTGACGGATTTAGGCGAAAAAAATCCTGATATTGTGGTCCTGGACGCGGATTTTTGGCCCGCCTCCAAAATCGCCGCTTTTAGAGACCGTTTCCCAAAAAGATTTATACAGGTAGGTATTGCCGAGCAGAACATGATGGGAATCGCCGCGGGATTAAGTACCGTCGGCTTTACTTGTTTTGCTTCTACCCTGTGCGTCTTCTGTTCCAGAAGGGCCTGTGACCAGGTGACAGTTTCCATAGCCCTGTCAAGATTGAATGTCAAAATCCTCGCGTTGTACGCCGGTCTCTTCGTGGGGAAAAATGGCGCGTCCCATCAGGCTCTGGAAGACATAGCCATTATGCGGTCGATTGCCAATATGGCAGTTGTTCAGCCCGCAGATGCCCTGGAAACAGAGCAGGTTGTCAGATTTGCTGCCGAGTATGATGGTCCGATGTATATACGAGTGGGAAGAGACCCCAGGCACCCTGCCGTGCCGGCAGATTACAAATTCCAGTTGGGAAAGGCCGTCACCTTGAGAGATGGCAACGATGTCGCCCTGATTACTTGTGGAGATCTGGTTGAAGACACCCTTAAAGCGGCTTCGTCTCTGGCGGAAAACAAGATTGAGGCAAGAGTTATTAACATGAGCTCAATAAAGCCGATTGACGAGGAGGCCATCGTAAAGGCTGCGAAGGAGACAGGTAAAATAGTAACCGTGGATAATCATAACATCATCGGAGGACTGGGTTCGGCGGTGTGCGAAGTAGTCTCGGAAAAAATGCCTGTGAAAGTCAAAAGAATCGGCGTCAGGGACGTCTTTGGCAAATCCGGCACAAATGAGCAAATGCAAAAGAAATTTGGCCTGCGGGCTGAGGACATAGAAAAAGAGGTCATAAGCTTTTTGGAAGGCTGAGCAAGATACGTTTTTTCATTGCAAAACCGGCTGATTTCGTGTAGACTAAGTGCAAACGTTTCAAGTTGGCGGCGTGGCCAAGTGGTCTAAGGCGACGGTTTGCAAAACCGTTATTCGGCGGTTCGAATCCGCCCGCCGCCTTTCAAACCGGCGCCAGCCGCCGGCTAAGTTTTGTCTGCATCGGGTCTCGCACGCGGGCGATAACGCTTCCGCAAATTTCTCTTTTGTGGGCTTGAGAAAACCGTGCCTTGTTTCTTGCTGTTTTACAAGAAACCTGGTTCCAACCTGCTAATCACGCTCATCATCCTGCTTTTGTCTGCTAACAGGCTGTTGTGCCATAGGCCGAGTACTCGGCAAGAAAAACTCGCTTTTTGAGTGGCGGCATTATTATAAAAAAGCTTGTTAAAAGTAATGTTCCGTTGTCTATACCGGGATTACCTGTTCCTACCAAAGACTCAAATTAGACCGATAATGCTGCCGGCACTTCTTTCTCCGAACTCCACGAGCCGAAGAGTTCGACGGTAAGTGGCGAAGATGCGATACAAAGGAAGGTAGCAGAAAGGGTGATTGAAGTCTATTTAAACCTGGGCCTGAAATTTTACGAAATTTACATTGGGTAAGTTGTTAACGTGGAGTGCGCTCCTTTAGAGATGCTCCAGAGGATAGCCTGAACTATCGCGATTTTCACAGGTCCGGTTGAGGAAATTTTGTAATGGCAGGAGCAAAGGCAGTATTCCCAAAGCAATGGAATGTCAAAGTCTTCGCCGTCATCTTCGCGTGCGCCTTAGCTTTACTTAATGTGGATACGGTCAGCGGAAGGCCATCGGCCGGGAAAAAGGGTCGCTCATGCAATACGCTCCGAATAGTGGCAAGATTGTATATGGCCTATGGAGATTATGCAAAGGCACAGCCGTTTGCGGAACAGGCACTCACTTTGGCAAAAACAAAGAACGCTTCTGATTCTGAACTCTGTTCATGTCTGATTGACTTAGCGTATCTGTACAACTATCAGGGCAGGTTGGCCGATGCCGAAGAAATGTGCAGGCTCGGTCTGAAACTACAGGAGGAGCTCTACGGTGAGAACTATCCGTATGTGGCGTACACGTTGAGGATTTTGAGCTCAATTTATCAAGGGCAAGGTAAGTATCGAGAGGCTGGGGCCGTTCTGGAGCGGGCAATGGCCATTATGCAGAAGGGTCACCTGCCGGGTGATCGGGCCCTGGCTCCATTCCTTGTAGATATTGCCAAACTGCTGGTTGCGCAAGGGGACTTTGAAGATGCCGAAGCCTATTTTCTGAAGGCACTGCACTCAATCAACGGAAGCTACGGGCCGGACCACCTTTATACCGCAGGGGTGCTCGGCAGTGTCGCGAAGCTATATACGCTGCGGGGAAGGTATCCTGAGGCGGAGGCGTTGATTAATCAAACCTTGGTAATACAGGAAAAAATTTACGGTTCGGACCACCACCTCTTAGCTCCAACGTGGCTGACAATGGCCGGCATTTGTGAGGCAAGAAAAGATTACGCCCACGCAGAGATGCTGCTTCAAAAAGCCCTGGCAGCAGTGGAAAAGAAGCAGGGAGCCGAACATCCAATGACGGGGAAAGTCTTGCGTACGCTGGGGGAATTGTATATTTCGGAAGGTAAGTACGTGATGGCTGAGGGCGTTTGTCAGAGGGCGGTGAAAGTGCTGGAAAAGTCACTGGGAGCAGATAATGATCATACAGCCCTGGCTTTTAATAATATAGCACGGCTGTACATATACCAGGGCAGGTACTCTGAAGCTCAGGATTTGTGTCTCAGGGTCTTGAGCACACTGGAAGATATTTTTGACCAGAACCACACAAGTGTGGCGGATGTGCTGGGAACGATGGCTCAATTGCAGCACAAAGTCGGAAACACAACAGAAGCTGCTAAACTCCGGCAGCGTGCAGAAGAGATCCGAGCAAGTAAGCAAGTTCCTTATGAGCCGGTTGCAAAAGCTACAGAATGAAAAGACTACCGCCCCTTTAGTACTCAATCCCTGTACGCGGGTGCGTCTTCTCAAGAGCTCGAGCAACTTGCTGCTATGGTCAAAGAAAGGTATATTGGGTCCGGGTAATGATAAAATCGCATATCATAAAGTTAGTGTGCAGGCTGGTTCTTGTTTTTGCTGCTCTCAATAGTTTGTCTTGTGCCTCAGACGGCATTTCAGCAATTACGCCAAAGCGGCTAAAAACAGGGGATAATATCGATTTTACCCAGACTGCTGACAAAGCTATCGAGGCGGGAATCAAACGTAACGAGTCAGGATTGTATTTGACAAACGAGGATAAGCGATACCTGCTAAAAGCTGCCCGCACGGTCTTGAAAAATAATTTTTCCGATAATCCTAAACAGGTTACGAAAAATGATTTCGATAATATCTCACCTAACCTCTTATACCAATCGGCGAAATTGTTCGTTACATTGTTAGTTAATGGAAAGGTTCGAGGCTGCCGCAGTGCCGAGAAAGGCGACCTTTTGGAAAACACCATCAATGCCACCCGGCGAGCCATCGACGATGAGCGGTTCGGCGGCACGCTGAGAAGTGAAGAACTGCCGAATACCCGAGTAGACTTCACTTTTTTATTGAGACCCGCTCGTATTAGAGAACATACCCTCAAAAAGATTAAGAAGCAAATCGAAATAGGCATGCATGCTATCAGCCTGCGAAATGGGAACAAGAGAGCGTTTTTTAAGAATTCTGTGCCCGTTTCCCACGGATACAGTTTAAAAACCACTCTACAGAGATTAGGCAAAAAGGCAAAAATTGGCAGCGATGCTTACAAAAGTCCAAACACGAATATATATAAGTACAATACAATCCAGTTTTGTGAAGGATTAATAGATAGCTCATTAGTCAATCTTTACCGGTCTAATCTGCCGATTTATCAATCGGATGTATATCAACAGGCACATTTAAGTGGCCTAAGACTTTGCGGAGATTACATGAAAAACCACATTAATGGTGACGGCCTGATGACATATGAGTATGACGCTTATAGAGACAGGAAAAACAACCCCACAACATCAACATCGGCGATTCGTAGATTAGCCAGTACCTGGGCACTGGCTTCTATCGGGAAGTATTTTAATGATGCCCGGTACATCAGGGCCGCCAAACGCAGTATAGATTATTTTTTTGACAGACATTACATTTACGATGCCCGGCAAAACTTCGGATACATTCAGATAGGAAAAGATGCTAATTTAGCTTTGGCGTCCTTTATGCTGTGTTGTTTGCTTGAGGTAGATGACCGGCAATATCACGCTGAAGAAAAACAGCATCTGATTAACTTCATTCTCGCAATGGAAGACAGGGATAAAGGGTTCTTTTACCCCGTATACTTGCCGGACAAGGAAACAAACTTTGAGCGAAAAGAGATTTATTACCCCGGGGAAGCTTTAACAGCTATTATGCTCTTGTACAAAGCCACGCATAATCCAGAGTACCTGGCAGCTGCTGAGAGAGTTTTTGATTATTATCGAAAGTTATTTGCCCGTGCTTCTCGCAGGGCCAGCATGGCTCCCTGGATGTCAAAAGCATATACGGAAGTGTTCCTGGCTACGGGCAAACGAAAGTATGCTGAATTTGTCCTGCAAATGAATGATTACGTGTTAAAGGCTCAAAAAGGCATAGATGAAGAGTATGTGGATAAAATAGGCTCGTTCTATTCAAGCGGGTCTTCTTCCGGCACAGGTGTCTTCGTGGAAGGTATTGCAGAAGCATATAGAGTTGCAAAAGTATTGAACGATGCTGAAAGAATCGAAGCATATCGAAAAAGTGTGCTGATGGGTAACCGCTTTATTTTGCAATGTCAATATACTGACCAGAATATGTTTACGGCCAAGGACCAAAGATTAACGTTAGGAGGTATCCGTACAACCATCTACGGAAATACAATCAGAATAGACAGCAATCAGCATGGAGGTTTAGCTTTGCTAAAAGCATTAGAGTATATCTACAACAACAATTTGTAGTACTGAGAATAATTGCATGAAAGAAAGCGGAACTTAAAACAAAATTTGCCGTTGAAAGCCGGACTTTCCGGTCTCCAACAGCAAAAATCGTACTATCCCAACTAAAAGCTTCAGACTCGCCTTATTAGCCGCCGAGAGCTGCCAGGCGGGCCCCAATATATAGAGCAACACTTTCGTGCTCTGTTATAAGTGCACCATGTTTTTCCATAAGCACAGCTATGGCATCATCTGCTCCGAAACCAATCTCATCAGTCAGGGTACTGACATAAGCTACGACAGCATCAACCAATTCGGTGGCTGAGGCGTATTCTGTGCCTTCAGCGGCAGTTGCTAACGCTGTAGCAATCGTAGCCATCTGCTCTGGGGAAGGCGGGCCGGCAAGTGGTCCGCCAAGCTCACTGACAATCAAGTTCGCCAGAGCAGCAAACCGACCAGCTTCCGTATCATCGACAATTCCTGCAGCGTCCCTGAGTCTTGCGCACATCTGGCACCACTGTATATCCGCTTTGTAGGTGATGGCGGTTTTGTTAGTAACTGCCCCTTCAGCATCAGAGTAGGCATGCAATAAGCTGAACTGAAGATTGTCAGCCTCAAGTCCAAGTTCGTCGGCAAGCCATTCCATCAGAGCAGGGCAACCCCCTACTTCCCAAACTATTAATTTCGGTAGCGGGGCAGCAGCGATACTCGTCTCCTCATCGTCGTCGTCCGCGTCGTCATCATCGTCTGCGTCATCGTCTGCGTCGTCATCGTCGTCGTCTGCGTCGTCATCGTCTGCGTCGTCGTCGTCATCGTCGTCCGCGTCGTCATCGTCGTCGTCTGCGTCGTCGTCGTCATCGTCGTCCGCGTCGTCATCGTCGTCATCGTCTGCGTCGTCGTCATCGTCTGCGTCGTCGTCGTCATCGTCGTCATCGTCTGCGTCGTCGTCGTCATCGTCGTCGTCCGCGTCGTCATCGTCGTCGTCCGCGTCGTCATCGTCGTCGTCCGCGTCGTCATCGTCCG
>Ga0114930_10001298_pt1 | contig 24173 bp, 25 predicted proteins | sample AnhtaG_FD_87300 | JGI IMG/M metagenome (GOLD analysis project Ga0114930, IMG submission 87300) | Deep subsurface microbial communities from Anholt, Denmark to uncover new lineages of life (NeLLi) - Anholt_01485 metaG | ecosystem: Environmental > Aquatic > Marine > Oceanic > Sediment | place... | reverse complement strand
GGTTGGTGGCGCCAGGGAGGTAGTAATCTCCTGAAGTGATCTCTATCAGGTCCATGATCAGCTTGTCTCTCCGCCCCTATGCTGCTAGCGCCCGGGCCACTCTGGCAGCGATGACAACGTTGTTCTTCAGCAGGGCTACATTGGCCCTCACGCTCGCACCCTTTGTCAACTCGGCGATCCGTTCTAGCAGGAAGGGGCTTAGAGCCTGTCCCGTGATTCCTGCTTCATGGGCCAGCGACAGCGCTTCATTCAGCGCTGACTCGACGGTGGATGGTGGGACCTCATCGGTCTCGGGAATGGGGACAGCCAGAAGGATTCCTCCCTCGAGACCCAGGTCTCTCTTGGTTTGAATGATACGGACCGCCTCATGGGGCGTGTCGACCCGGGCACTGACGGGCAGGCCGCTGTCACGCGAATAGAAGTTGGGAAACCGATCGGTGCCATACCCCAGCACCGGAACGGCGTGGGTTTCTAGCCATTCCAGGGTGCGTGGAAGATCGAGAATGGACTTGGCGCCAGCGCAGACTACCACTGATGAGGTGGAGGCTATCTCCGGAAGATCTGCTGAAACGTCGAAGGGATGCCGGAGGTGAACGCCGCCTATGCCTCCTGTGGCCAGGATCTCGATGCCGACTCGATGGGCCACGCACAGGGTAGCGGCCACGGTTGTAGCGCCATCGAGACCCAGGGCCGCCACGATGGGCAACTCCCGGCGGCTGACCTTGCGCACCTCTCGGTTCGTGGCCATGTGTTCCAGTTCCTCCCCCGACAAGCCTACCTTGATCTGACCGCCGAGAACGCCGATGGTCGCCGGGGTTGCCCCCTCCTTGCGCACCAATTGCTCCAGTTGCTGTGCTGTCTCTAGGTTCATGGGGCGCGGGAGGCCACGGGCGACGACGCAAGTTTCCAACGCCACCACGGGGGAGTTTTCGTCGAGGGCTTGCGCGATCTCCCTGCTGATCTCGAAGTGTGGATGCTCTCTGCGGTTCCGTTTGGTGTGCATGGTGGGGCTATATGATGAGGCGATCATACAGCGCCTCAAGACTCAGCTCAGGGCACACTGTGTTGGAGCAGGTCAAGGTGAGGGTAGCCGCCGATACGCCTAGACGAACCGCTTCACCGACTGAGAAGCCGTTCACGAGTCCAAATACCACCGCGCCGGTCAAGGCGTCACCACCGCCGGTTGAGTCAACGATCTCGATGTCAATGGCCGGGACGTGGCCGCTCTCCTCTGAGGTGGCGTAGACCAGGCCCCTTTCAGCCAGCGTGATGAGTGCGGTGTCCACTCCCATGGAAACCAGGCGCTGGGCGGCAGTTGTGGCTTCAAAGCGATCCGCTGCGGGGAGACCGCACAGGGCTTCAGCCTCGCCAGCGTTGGGGACTACCACGGCCAACTGCGAGAGGTGAGGCTTGAGGCGGGGTGCGAGAGCCACGGACACGGGATCCACGCACACAGGCACTTCTGCCTTGGTGGCGATGGAAAGGGCCGAGCTCATGGCCGCGGGACTCAGGTTGGCATCGACGACCAGCATATCCGCCCCTCTGATCCAGCGCCGGTGGGCGTAGATGTACTTGGGGGTGACCAGATCCATGACTTCCATGTGGTCAATGGATAGGGCCAGGTTGCCCTTCTCGTCGACGACCGCGAGGTAGGCGGCTGAGGGGTACTCGGAGCTGATAAGCGCACGACTTACATCAACGCCCCCGGCCTCAGTAGCCTCCAGGATGTATCTTCCCGTGGCATCGTCTCCTACGGCGGAGAGTAGCAAGGTGGGGACCCCCAACCGCCCCAGGTTCTCAGCCACATTCCTGCCCACCCCGCCCGGGCTGACACGGATGTGTCCGGGGTTCGAGGTACCCGCCACCAGGGCGTGTGAAGGGCGCCCGACCAGATCCAGATTCGCTCCCCCTATGACAACTACGCTAGGATGTGTCATGTTTCCCCGCGCGATCTCTGAAAAGTGCTCAGTCCCGCCGACTCCGTCCTAAGCCCGTATGCAATACGAGCGCACACTGGTTCATCAAGAGGTTCATTCCTCATGCTGTCACTCGCCCTTTTGAAGCAAGAAGCTGCGTCGCAGAGCGATTGTACGCTTGACACTCTCAGGGAGTGTCCGCTCCAGGAATTGGTCTGCTGAGATAGAGAAATCGGACGAGAACGGAAGAATGACCGTGGAGTTCTCTCGAACTACATGGAGCCCAACGGCCTGGAACAGGGATAGCAACGTACGTCGCCTCAGAAATCGGTGTGGGCCCTCGCTGTGATGCAGGTTGAAAATCGCCGCGAGCCAGTGAACCGGCTCCCACAGAAGGTTGGGACAGGTCAGGATCATCAACCCCTCGGCTTTGAGCACCCTGGCCAGTTCACGCACGAAAGTGTCCCGCTCCCAGATGTGTTCGATGGTCTCGTAGGAGATTACGAGGTCGAATGTCTCGTCAAGAAAAGGCAGAGGAAAACCTCTCAACAAGTGGGCCTCAAACTCCACTTCTGCCTCCGAGAGATTCGCAGAGGCGATGGCCAGCATGTGTTCCGAGAAGTCGACCAGATGGGCCTTGCGAACGAAGCCTCTTGCTGCCCAGAACGCGCTCCCGTTGCCCGTTCTGGTCTGGATGTCAAGAACAAGATTACCGCGACCAATGAGGTCGTTGGCTAGCTGGAATGAGTTGGTGAAGCGACGGGAATAAGAGTACGCATCCTCGTTGATGTCATCGTAGTCTGTCACCGAGCTCCAGAACCGCCCAACTTCTCTCAACGACCAGGAGGGTTTCGTCACGTAGCGGATTTCTTGGACCGCGCGTGACAGAGATCCTCTGAGTGTGAAACCATGCTGGTCGCTCATTGGATGACTGCCTTCGAAATCCGCGCAGGTGTCAACTGGTTCTGGAGCCTCGAACTCAGCCCGCGCGGCGCACAAGGTCTGACAGCAGAAGGTCTCAACGCGAGAGACATGACATCGCGAGATCCGGCGTAGGTTGGTGCACCCGTCCTGCGAAGGTCGACGGTCAAGCCCCGGGTGGCGAGAGGGGGCAGGTCAGGACTCTTCTTGCCCCCATCCTGTTCTGCTCGTTCGGCGCCGTGGTCTCCTCCTCTGGCTGGAATGTAGCCCTCCTGTGACGCCTTGTCAAAGAATGGTGATCTCTTCCTCGGTGACTTCCCGCTCTTTGATCTTGAAGGCTCTGATCTGAGGATGGGCCGGGTCGGCCAACGAGACGATGAAGTAGGTCGCTTCTGGGTAGTAGGCTTGATCGAGGTCGGTGCCTGAAGGAACGGCAGATGAGTTGGGGTGGGAATGATAGATGCCGGCTACGTCCAATCCCTGTTCTTCGATGTCCATGAAGATCCGGTATTGCTCTTGCGGGTCGAGGCGATACGAAACGGGGCTGCAAGCCGCGTTTCTGGCGAGATAGAGTTCCATCATCCGGTTCTTCTTCCCGCCGAGGATACCACACGCCTCCAGGGGCGCTGCTCCGCGTGCATGGGAGATCATCCCCTCCACGTGTTGCTGCTTCAGATACGCGACCATCTGTTGTTCTATTCTCGTGCAAAGTGTAGATTCGCCTGAAGTGAGACTACCCGGCCTCGATTCGGCAACGGATGGGACAGCCTGGGCTTGTCTCTAGTGATGACTAGGGTGGTCTGAAGGCAAGGAGTCCGGAACGAAAGCGCTGGGCAGGAGATCCCGCAGGGTGTGGACTTCGAGCTCGTCACCTACGCCGGCGACTATCACTTTGATGTCGAGGCCAAACTCGGCAAGTACCTGACGGCAGGCCCCGCACGGCGGGGCCACTGTCTCGCTCACCACAGCTAGTGCGTCGAACTCTCGCTCGCCCGCGGCCACGGCTTTGAAGATGGCCACTCGCTCGGCACAGATGGTGAGGCTGTAGGAGGCGTTTTCAACATTGCACCCGGTGTAGACGTGGCCTGACCTGGCCCGCAATGCCGCGCCAACTGCGAATCTGGAGTATGGAACGTAGGCCTCTTCCCGGGCTTCTCTGCCCAGGGCGACCAGGTCCGCGAAGGATCCAGCGTTGGTCATTCTGCCTCTTTGACGACCCTCACCTTCTTGATGCGACGGCCTAACAGCGACAGGACGGTTATCGTGACTGCATCGACGACGAATTCATCTCCAACCTTGGGTACTCCGCCCGACAGAGAGTACAATAGCCCCCCTAGCGTATCGCTCTCGTCCGTGGGCAGGTCGGTGCCCATCATTCTGTTGAGGTCGTCAAGGTCCATCCGGGCGTTGAAGATGATCTCGTTGTCGCTCACCATTTCGCTGAAAGGCTGCACCGTATCATATTCGTCTTCGATCTCGCCGACTATTTCCTCCAGGGCATCCTCAACAGTCACGAGACCGGCGATACCACCGTACTCGTCCACGACAATAGCCATCTGTATCCGCTGTCGTTGCAATTCCTCGAGCAGTTCGTCCACCTTGTTGGTCTCTGGCACGAAGTGCGGAGGCCGCAGCATGTCCCGCAGGGCAGGGCGCGATTCGCCATCTTTCAGATGAGTGAGCAAATCCTTGGCGTTCAGGATGCCGACGATATCCTCTATCATACCCTCATAGACGGGAATCCGAGAGTATCCCGTCTCCACGATCAGATCCAGGGCCTCGTCAATTGATGCCCCCACCTCGATAGCTGTGATGTCAATCCGTGGTACCATGATCTCTCGGACAAGCGTGGCGTCAAACTCGAAGATGCTGGCTATCATCTCTCGCTCGTCTTCCTCTATGTATCCTTCCTCCTCACCAGCATCCATGAATAGCTGTAACTCCGCCTCCATGGCATCAGCGTCATGTGCAGCCTTGCTCTGTCCCTCATCCCCGACCAGGGAATCGCTGGTCTTCTTGAGCAGTCGAATGAATGGACGAACAGGTAGGGCCAGCCAACGTATGGGTCTACCCAGCGTCAGAGCCGCAGTTTCTGGAGCGCGCATGGCCCACGCGCGTGGAATCAGCCGACAGAGAAACAGCACCACAAGCGTCAGAGAGATAATGGCTACGACTGTACTCCATTGGGGTGCATACCGCAGGCTCAGGATGGTGGTCAGCGAGGCTGCCACTATCAGGGCCGCGTTCTTCAATATCAGGAGGGCAGCTAGGTGCGATTCCTCGTGATCCAGAATGAACTCCACGAGTGTGGCGCTCGGCACGCCTTCCCTGGCCATGCGCTTCACACGAAAAGGGTTGGCCGACGTGATCGCCGCCTCGGCGGCCGATGCGAAGGCGGTCAACACCAGCGAAAGCCCTATGAGGGCCAGCTCTATCCAACTCTCAGTTCCCGGATTCAACATTTCTCGCCAGACTGTCGGTCGCTCTTTGTGCGTTGGCGGAGCGTCTTCATCTTGTTCTTCCTGGCCTCAGCGGAGATGGTGATTTCGTTCTTCTTGATGACATATGGTGGAGGTCCCGATATGATGCTGTCTGGCGGAAGATCATCATAGAGAACAACGCCAGGCCCGACTATACTGTGGGGGCCTACCTTGACCCCTGGCATCAGGGTGGCATTGCAGCCGGTCTTGCAGTCTTCACCCATGATGACTCCCAGCTTATCGGTGCCGGACGAGAGGCTTGCTCCCTTCACCTGGACGGGCACCTCCCTCTCATCGAAACGGAAGTTGGCGGTGACGGTGCCCGCACCAAAGGAGCAGTTGTCAGAGAGAATGGAGTCCCCGAGGTAGGACATGTGGATCCAACAGTTGCTACCAATCACGGAGTGTTTGATCTCTGAAGAGAAGCCCACCACTGAGTTGGCCCCGACGGAGGAATGCCCCCAGACGAGAGCATTGTTCCCAATCACGCTGTTGCGTGCTATGTATGCCGGTCCCCGGATGACAGCATGCTCGAAGACCCGCACCCCGTCCTCGATCACCAGGTGGCCATCCAGCACTGCCTTGTCGGAGATGCGTGCCTCATCGCTTATTCGCGACTCGGTGATGAATCGGTCCATCAGGTATTCGTTGATAGTGAGCAGATCCCAGGGGTACTTGTAGGACTCGAAAACGCCATCATAGGATACGAACTCGATGTTACCCTCATTTATCAGGTCTTGATAGGCTATCTCTAGCTGGTAGTTGCTGAGGGGCGTGCGAGCTATGTAGTCGAAGATCAGCTTAGAGAAGAAGTAGACGCCCACCACCACGACGTTGCTGGGCTCTTGGCCCATCGGGGGTTTCTCCACGACGGCGGTGACCTTTCCGTCCTCGAACTTGAAGACCCCGAACTTCCAAGGCTTCTCCATCTCCCGTCCCACGAGGATCATGTCTCTCCCGGTTTCCTGGGCTTTGTGCATCACAGCCGTCAGTAAGCGGGGTTCGAAGAGATCGTTGCCGTTGAGCATGAAGAAACGGTCGTCCAAGAGGTGCTCGGCCGTCTGCAAGGCATTGGCCATTCCGAGGGGTTTCTCCTGGACGGTGTACCGTATTCTTGCGCCGAACTCCTCTCCAGAGCCGAAGTAGTTGTGTATCGCCTCGGTATCCGGGCCGGTGACGATGATCAAGTCCTCAACGCCCGCCTGCACCAAGTCGTGAAGCACATAGTGTAGGAGAGGTTTGCCCAAGAGCTCGAACATCGGCTTGGGGTTGCGTACACTGAGCGGGAAGGCTCTCTCCCCTGCTCCGCCAGAGAGGATTACGGCTTGATAAGCCACGATAGTTCCTTGGAAGGCAAAAAGGCCCAGACCACGTCACCCCTGGCCGAAGTGAGCAGCGGTCTCGGCCGTGCACCGCCCGAAGGCGGCGGTTTGTCACTCTGCTTACTCGATGGTTCCTCGTCCATCCGTGCTCTCTACTACGAACATGTCGTAGTAAGGGCTGGCTGTCTCCTGGAAGAAACTGGGGCGGAAGGATTCGAACCTCCGAATGGCGGCTCCAAAGGCCGCTGCCTTACCACTTGGCGACGCCCCAACGCCCATTCCGCAGATATTCTAGCATAAGCACGCCAACGCTGCAAACTCGCACGGGAAAACGGTGTTGCCTCTACGATGGGGATTCTCCAGTGGTCCGGCTGGTCCTCCAGCGCTTGGACGTCACGGACGTGTAGACAGTCACCAGTGCAGTAGGCTGTTGCTATCTTCTCTCGTGCCAGCGGTCCATCGCATTCAGGTGGCGAAACTGACGACGGCTCCTTTGCCTCAGCACTGGTGTCAGGATGAGACCGACCGAAAAGCCAGCGATATGCGCCCACCAAGCGATCCCGCCGTTGCTGCCTCGCTGGAGATTCCGATCATCTCTACACCGCTGTGCTGGACCGAACAGGGGGAAAACTGAGAACAGCTAGAATATGGTCCTGAAGCCCACGATCATGCCATATTCCCCTTCCCCAGTGTGCTCCATCCTAGTCGTGCGCGCAGGACCAGACAAGCGAATCTGGGCAGCGCGAGCATGCGACGCCAGCGCCACGGCTCGTGGCCCAGGCGGTACAACCATTCGAGCCCGAATCGCTGCACCCATACCGGCGCTCGCTTGGCGCGGCCAGAGACGAAGTCGAATGTTCCACCGACCCCCATGGCCACCGGAACTCCCAGACGACCCAGATTGCGGGCGATCCACTCCTCCTGCTGCGGTGCACCGTAGGCCACGAAGAGGATGTCGGGGCGGGCACGTTTGATGTTGCCGACCATCTCGTTTTCATCCTCTAGCGCGGGAGAGCCCGCGTGAGTGCCCGCTATGTCCAACCCGGGGTGGCGCTGACGCAGTTGTTGTGCCGCTGCCTGTGCGACGCCCTCTGCCGCGCCCAGCAAGTAGAGCCGATATCCCTTCTCGGCTGCCAGTCCTGAAATCCCGATCAGGGTATCCACTCCAGTGACCCGTTGCCTTAGCGGCGAGCCCAGGATGCGTGCGGCCCACAGAAGGCCCTGACCGTCTGGAAGAGCCAGGTCCGCCCCGTTCAGGATCTGGGCAAAACTGGGCTCTTTCCTGGCAAGGATGATGAACTCAGGGTTGACGGTGACCACCAGATGCGGACGTCCATCGGCAATGAAGTCCTCCACAAGGGACAGCGCCTCCTCGTATGTCGCGTTGTCCACTTGGATGCCCAGGATCTGCGTCCTCTTGCGGGCTGGCATACCGTTCCTCTATGGGGGAGCGCATATGACTGGCGTAGGACCAGCAGTCAGCAAGACCTTGATATCAGACAGGAAACAATTGTCGTCCCACGCTCTGATGGATAGCGTGGCGGTTCGCGTTGTCCGTGCCTGCACGTCTGCTTCTGTAAGGCTTCGAGAGTTCATCGCCCATCCAAGGCCATGACCTTGCCCACTCTTCGTTTGTGGCGCTCTTCGTCCGAAAAGCGGGCTTCAAGCCAGGTCTTGGTGATCTCAGCAGCCAAGCCACTTCCTACGACCCGTTGACCAAGACAAAGGACGTTCGCATCGTTGTGCTCGCGGCTCATGCGCGCGCTGAAGACGTCGTGGCATAGTGAGGCACGGATACCCTTCACCTTGTTGGCGGTCATCGCCATGCCTTGGCCAGTACCGCAAATCAGGATGCCTCTGTCGAAGTCGCCGGCTGCGACTGCATCGGCCACTTTGGCAGCGTAGTCAGGGTAGTCAACGTCCTGATACTTATCGGGGCCAAAGTCGTGGCAGTTGTAGCCAAGTTCCATCAACAGTCCAACTATGTCGTTTTTCAAGCGGAAGCCACCGTGGTCGGAAGCGATAGCGATGCGCAACTTTCTCCCCTTCAAAGCTCTGATCCTGCCCCTAGCAGTGCCGATTATACGCCCTTTGATCCGTCAGGCCAACAGTGCCAGGCAAAGCACTCGCAGGCAAGGCTGTGCCATCTGGATGGCGCTCAAGTACTGCGCTTTGGAAAGCCATGCTCTGTCCACGAGATTAGGAATGAGGTCAGTGGGGCGCGATTTGTGAGACGTAGCGTGCCGCGAAGGCCAAGAACAGCGAAAGCGCTTGATTTGAGTTACGGGTGGCGAATCTGACCGAGCTCCGTGCTGATGCAGGCACCAATATCAATAGGAAACTGTCTTGCTGATCATCAACAGGCGTGCTTGTGTGGGGGCTGCCGTGAGCCTGCCATGAAGCCGTTGATCATCTCCGCCAGTTCGCGCATTTGGCCTGACGAGTTGGCCGCATCGAGCTCTATCTCCTGACCCGTGGAACTGCGCAGCAAGGTGGCCCAATGGGTATGCTCAACCTTCTGGCCCCGCTTGTCCCAGAAACGCGCCACGCGCTGCTCTGGACTGATGGCGACTATCGTCTCCAGCGGCAGACGGAGGACCTTGGTTCTCCGAAGCAAGTACCGCTCTTCTCTCGTGAAGTGCCCGCCGGCCTTGTCTACAACGAGCACCTCCTTCCACGGCTGGCGACAGAGCAGTGTCGCGAGGCCAGGGAGTAACAGAGCCAACATCGCGAGCAACACGATCAGGCCGCCAGTGGACCGCCACGGCCTCAAGAACCAGACCACCACCAGCAAGATGCAGCCCAAGGCAGCCACCAGTAGTGGTAACTCGCTCCTTCTCTCCAGGCGCAGGATCTGTGGTTCTGTCTTCGCTACCCGGTAGTGACCGTAGCCGTTACCCATGGCGCGGCCTGCCAAACAGAAGCGGCCGTGGAGGTGGAACACTATGGTACGTCATCTGCTCGTGGGCGTGCATGCACATATGGCCTGACCTCGCGCGGAGTAGAGACCTCTTCGAGTCTTGGCTTCATTCTACTTGAGGCCAGAAGAACTCCGGCCCAACCCTGTCCCGTTCATCAAAGACGACCCCTTCCATTTCCAGGAATGCCCTCTTCATCGCGAGGCCTCCGCCGAAGCCTCCCAGGCTACCGTCATTCCTGAGGGTGCGGTGACAGGGAATGATGATGGGGAAAGGGTTCCGGGCCAGGGCACTTCCTACCGCTCTGGCAGCCTTGGGGTTGCCCACCATTGCAGCCAGCTGACCGTACGAGCAGACGTGCCCCCTAGGGATTGTCCTTTCTACCATCAGCACGCGCCACTGGAATTCCGAGCACCGGGTCGAATCGAGATGGTCAACTGGAAAGTCGACGGCCTCTCCATCGAGACAGAGGCCTATCAGCTCGCAAGGGTGCTCGACTGCATCGAGCGAGTAGTCGCTCACAAGGTTCTCTTCCGCCCCAATCCCTGCCCGCGGGAGAGTGAGCCCAAGGATCTTGGGACCCAGTTCGTCTTCGCGCCAGATTAGGACTACATCGCCAAACTTTGAGGGGATGATTCTGTGGTTGATTCTGTGGTGAGACAGAGGAACACCTCCCTCCCTGGTCTGCGGCCAGTGAGCGACGACTAGACGTCGCAACCGAGTTTGCGTTTCTGGAGTCGGCAGTGCGATGCAAAGGAGCACGTGGCTGACAATCATATCGTGCGTCTAGATGTCTAGGTTTCGCACCGCCTTCGCGTGGGTCTGGATGAAACGCTTGCGCGGTGGCACGGCCGGTCCCATCAGCTTGTTGAAGGTGTCGTCGGCCTTAACCGTATCTTCTATGTCTACTCGGAGCAGCGTCCTGGACTCGGGATTCATCGTGGTCTCCCAGAGCTGCTCAGGGTTCATTTCCCCCAAACCCTTGTAGCGTTGCATTTGGACCTTGGCGTTTCCAAGCTTCTTAAGCAAACGCTCCTTCTCCTCCTCGCTGTACACATAGTACTGCTTTGAGCGAGTTGCAATGCGGTACAAGGGCGGTTGGGCGATGAACAGGTGGCCGCTGGTGAGTAGCGGTTCCATGTAGCGGAAGAAGAAGGTGAGTAGCAGAGTGCGGATATGGGCGCCGTCAACGTCAGCGTCAGTCATGACGATGATGTGATGATAACGCAGATTGCCAAGGTCGAAACTGTCCTCGATGCCGGTGCCGAGGGCACTGATGAGCACCTCTATCTCCTTGTTGCTGAGGATCTTGTCCAGGCGAGACTTCTCGACATTGAGGATCTTGCCCCTCAAGGGCAGAATGGCCTGGAAGCGTCGATCTCGGCCCTGTTTCGCTGAGCCACCCGCCGAAGGTCCCTCCACGATATACAGTTCGCACTCGGCCGGGTCTCGCTCTGAGCAATCAGCCAACTTTCCAGGTAAGGTCATGCTTTCCAGCGCGCTCTTACGCACCACCAGATCCCGCGCCTTGCGAGCAGCGGCTCGCGCTCTCGACGCAACAAGGCACTTCTCCACTATCGCCTTGCCCGCGCGAGGATCCTCCTCCAGGAAGGTGGAGAGAGCCTCTGAGACAACCGACTCAACCAACCCTTTGACCTCAGCGTTCCCCAGCTTGGCCTTGGTTTGGCTCTCGAACTGAGGATCGGTTAGTTTGACACTGATGATGGCCGTTAGACCCTCGCGCACGTCCTCACCAGAGAAGTTGGGATCTCCTTCCTTCAACAGATTGTGCTTCCGCGCATAATCGTTGATGCTGCGAGTCAGAGCCGACCGAAATCCAGTAAGGTGAGTTCCCCCGTCAACGGTGTTGACATTGTTTGCGAAAGCGTGGATAGATTCGGCGTAGCTGTTGGTGTACTGCAAAGCAGCCTCCACGACCGAGCCGTTCACTTCCTTTTCCACATGGATCGGATCATGGAGGGCGGTCCTGTTCCAGTTCAGGCGACGCACGAAAGATACGATGCCGCCCTCAAAATAGTAGGATCGTTCCTGGTCTGTCCGTTCGTCTCTGAAGATGATTTTCAGACCCTTGGTGAGGAAAGCCATCTCCCGCAACCGCTGCGATAGTGGCTTGAATCTGTAGTCAAGGGTCTCGAAGATCTCAGTATCAGCGAGGAAAGTAGTTCTGGTGCCTGTACCCTTGACCTTCTTGGCTCGTACCTCCACCGCAGTGACCGGCACACCCCGCTCGTAGCGCTGGAAGTACTTCTTGCCGTCTCGCTTGACCTCCACCTCCAGCCACTCGGCCAAAGCGTTGACAGCAGAGACTCCCACGCCGTGCAGCCCGCTGGCTACCTTGTATCCCCCCCCTCCAAACTTGGCTCCGGAGTGGAGGACGGTGTGCACCACCTCCAATGCCGACTTGCCGCTCTGTGGATGAACATCCACCGGGATGCCACGTCCGTCGTCAACCACGGTGACCGTGTTATCGGGGTGGATAGTAACTTCTATCTTGTCACAGGCTCCAGCAAGGGCCTCGTCTATTGAGTTGTCTGTTACTTCGTAGATGAGGTGGTGCAAGCCGCGCACGTCGGTGCTCCCGACGTACATCCCTGGTCGGCGTCTTACGGCTTCCAGACCCTCCAGAATCTCAATGTCGGAGGCCTCGTAGGTGAGGTTGTTCTTTGCCACTTGCAGTGCTTTGCCCCCTTCTCTATCCTTGCGTATTCTACCACATTCTGGGAGATTTGGAAAGCTGGGTCACAGCCTGTCCACGCGACAGGACACAGTATCTAGTGAGTACAAGGACAGGTCCATACGATATGTTGTGAAGATAGCTGAAACCTGGGTGCGAGTAATCGCTGGCTGACCAGACTGAACTGGCAACCGATCTGGGCGGGCGTAGGGCGGGTGCCTCCGGCATGATGCGGTGGGCTGATAATGTGTTTGACAAGGTTCATCTCAGGATGGTATACTTGTCAAGTGCCATGGGGATCAGAGAGTCAGTTAGCATGAATGTCGCCAAGAAAGACCTGATCGGGGGATTGACCGTCCTGGTCCTGGTGGTAGTGCTTTTCTGGTCCACTTTCGCCTGGCTGGTCTACAACTGGCTCAACAACTCATACTATTCACATGGCTTCCTGGTACCGTTGATCTCCGGGTTCTTCCTATGGCGCAAGCGGGAAGCCTTTCGGGCCGAGGAACGTGATCCTAGCAACTTGGGGCTGCTTGTGTTGGGGATCAGTCTAGCTGTCTACCTGGTGTCTCAAGTATGGCAGGCATATCACCTCTCTGCTTTCGCCCTTATTGGCCTCCTGGCCGGATTCGCTCTGTATTTCCTTGGTGAGAGGGCTACACGTCGGATAGCCTTTCCTCTGGCATTCTTGCTCTTCATGATCCCCGTGCCATTCATGAATCGCCTGAGTCCTGCTCTTGAGTCCCTCACGGCGCGAAGTTCGACCTGGCTGGTCAACCTTTTCGGCATACCGGCAACTAACCTCGGTTCTCAGATTCAGTTGCAGAATTCGAGTTTCGTCGTCGGGGCAGCTTGCAGTGGGCTGAACTCCGTTGTCGCTCTGGCTACCTTGGTGGCGATATTCATCTATGTCCTCGAGGGGTCCTTGCGCGCAAAGATCATTCTGCTGGCGATGGCTGTCCCCATCGCCCTCGCCGCCAACATCTTCCGCGTGTCATCCCTGCTCGTGATCGCCCATTTCTTTGGAGCCGAAGTCGGAATGAGATACTTCCACGATTACTCGAGCCTCGTGTTGTTCTTATTGGCTTTCCTGCTGTTGATCCTGGTGGGCAGATTGGTGGGATGTTCAGAGATTCGGCGCGATATTTGATTGTCATCGTCCTACTGCTGTTGACAGCAGGTGCCGGGCTTGCCATCTCTGGAGGCCTGGCTTCACCGGTATGGGAGTCGGTGGCCGATCCAGAAGTATCGCGGAATGATGGGCTTGGAGACGAGGATACCCACGTGGTGATCGTTGATGTGGAAGGCTGGTATCGTCGGACCTCCTACGAGCGAGCTCTGGCGACGGCCGTGGATTTCACGTTGCGCGAGGATCTGTTCGATGGGATCCCTGTAGAGATCGGGGCCTGGCGCGCAGAGACCGGCGATTCGGCGATGGGTCCGGCCGTTGACGAGTGGTACGACGATCCCGAGGTCGCCACAACGAGGGTCTACAGCAACGAAGAAGGGAACAGGATCTATCTGTCCATCATCGGCAGCAGGGGAGGTAAGAGCTTTCACCTTTTTGAACATACAGCTCTGACCTGCTATCCTGGCAGCGGCTGGCGCATAGCGGATGTGGGACTGGAGAGCATAGAGATCGGCGACTCCTCGGTGAGCGTTCAGCGCGTGATGACGGAGAAGGATGACTTGAGACGTGTCATCTTGTATTGGTACCTGTGGACCGATCCTGAGAGAGTACCCGATAGTGGCATCCTGTCCATGACTCTTCGTGCTGATGTTGGCGAGTCTGATGAGGAAACGTTGGGAGTTCTGACAGGGTTCTTCCGCTCGCTGTTTCCCACTGTCATGCCATGGCGGCGCTTTGGCTAGCACTCTGCTTGGGCTCGCCTACCGTCCGGATGGGAAACATGGCACCTGTCTCAACACGCTCTTGAGATGCCAGCGACTCCTCTGTGGTGACCAGGCTGGTCACTGAGTAACATACTTGTCCTGCGGATCGGGGGGAAGATATGGATGAGCAGACTTCCATCATCAGAACCAAGGTCCTCGTGCCCAGAAAGCGGCAAGACCTGCTACATCGTTCCAGACTCGTGGATTTCCTGCACGAGCATATCGACCGCAAGCTCATCCTCCTGTCGGCCGCGGCAGGATATGGCAAGACCTCACTTCTGATTGACTACGCCCATGACACCGATCTGCCCGTGTGCTGGTATTCCCCTGACGACTGGGACCGAGATCCCAGGATCTTTGTGGGGTATCTGGTGGCTTCAATCGGAGAACACTTCCCTGATTTTGGGGAGAGAACTCTAGGGGCCTTGCGGGAGGGCATGCGGGCCGAAGGGATGAGGCCCATCTTGGGCACATTAGTGAACGAGATTTACGAGGCCATCCCCGATTACTTCGCTCTGGTCATTGATGACTACCACCTGATCAGTGAAGTGCAGGAAATCACTGCTCTGTTCAGCTTCCTACTGCGCCACCTGCCAGAGAACTGTCACATCATATTGGCCAGCCGCACCACAACGCTGGGACTCCCGATAGTGGAACTGATGGCTCACCAGGAGTTGGCTGGCCTCGGCAATGAGGACCTTAAGTTCACGGCTGCTGAGATTCAGGAGTTGCTCAAACAGAATCACAATCTTGATCTGCCGGTCAGCGAGGCGGAGAGGCTGGCCGAGTACTCGGAGGGCTGGATCACAGCGATTGTGCTCACTACGCACACTCTCTGGAAAGGGTTGCTGGAGACAATGGCGCGCGCTCGGGGGGATGACAGTCAGATATTCGCCTATCTAGCGCGGGAGGTGTTGGAGCAGCAACCAGAGGCCGTTCAGAGCTTCGTGAAGGGTTCTTCAGTGCTGCAACGCATGAACCCGTTGCTGTGCGATGAGTTGCTGGGTATAGACGACTCTCAAGAGATGCTGTCCCTGCTGGAAGACAAGAACCTGTTCATTTCCAGGCTAGAGGGGGATGGAGGGGACTGGTTTCGATACCACCAACTCTTCCAGGAGTTCCTCGCAGCCAAGCTTCGAGGGGAGGGGGATCGTTACCTACGCCTGCATCTCAAGGCCGGGGGGTTGTTCGAGTCTCAGCAGAGCTGGGATGAGGCCATCCGCCACTACCTGGAAGCCGAAGCTTATGAGCAGGCAGGAAGGTTGGTGGAGGCGGTGGCTGCTTGGGCTTTCAAGTCGGGCAGGGGGAGCAGCTTGCTGTCCTGGACCGAGGCTCTGACGGGAGAATCGAGTGCTTCACCTTGGATATACTACTGGCGGTCCAAGGCATTCACCGATTCTGGACGGCTGGACGATGCTGTCGATGCTGTGGAGGTGGCAAAGGAAGGATTCTCAGAGAGAGAGGACCGCCTGGGAACGGTGAGGGCGTTGTTGGAAGAGAGTAGCATCCACCGACTGCGAGGGGAATGTGAGCAGGCGATAGCAAAGGCACAGCAAGTACTCACCATGATAGATGGTGACAAGGAGACCGCCGTGGTTGGCCTGGCGCATCAAACACTGGGCATATGCTATGGATTGCAGGGCCAGCTCGACGAAGGAGTGAGGCAGCTTGAGCAAGCCTTGAGATCCTTCGGGCGACTGGAAGACGAGTACAACGTCGCGAACACCTTGCACGACCTGGGCACCATACACTTGTCCGTGGACGATGACAAGTTTCTAGACTACTCACGGAAAGCGCTAGCCTACTGGCGTCGCCTGGGTGCAAAAGGCCCTCTCGCCATGACACTGAATAATATCGGTGTGGCTCACTATCGCCAGGGCAGATACCATGAGGCTATGACAGCCCTTCAAGAGGCGCTGGCGGAAAGCCAGGCCATGGGGCTACTGCGTCCACAGGCCTACGCCCAGGCCACTATAGGCGATGTGCATCGAGCGAGCGGACAGTATGGCTTGGGGAAGAGGGCTTATGAGAAGGCGCTGGCGTTGGCTGAGGAAGCAAGCGAGGGATTCTTGGTGACCTACCTATGGGATGCCCTGGGCAATCTCCAGAGGGTGCTCCACGACTATCAGGAGGCCGAGGAACTGATCGCCAATGCGCTGGAAAAAGCTTATGGGGACGGGTCTGACCAGCAGGTGGCAGTCTGCATGATCTCCCAAGGGATCCTGCTTCGTGTGGAGGGAAGGGACGAGGAGGCCGTGAGAGTGCTGCGGCGAGCCGTCTCGACCCTCCAAGACCTTGGCGTCAAGCAGGAGGTGGCCAAGGGGCATTTGCACTTGGCCAGCGTCCTGTTCTCTCGTCACAAAGTGAATGAGGCGATCCTGAACCTCGAGATGTCCCTGGACATCCTATCCGGTACCAGCTTTGACCCCCTACTAGTGGACGAGGGGGACGGAAGCCGTCCCTTGCTCGAGAATGCCATCACAGCGAGGCATCTGCCCGAGCATACGACCTTGCTGCGGAAACTGCTATTGCGCACCGAGCCCGCGAGCGAGATCGGCGAGGTGGCACCAGAGGGGTCTAGGGATATCACGCTGGCCTTCTTTGCCCTAGGCCCGTCCAGGATCCGCCGGAACGGTGAGCCGGTGGAGCCAGGAGAGCTTCGCCTGGGGGCCAAGAAGATGCTCTTCTTCTTCCTGGCCCATCCTACTGTCACCAAGGAGCAGATAGTGGCGGCCTTGTGGCCAGATCTGTCCCTCGCCAAGGCACACAGCACATTTCACTTCTATCTATATCAAGTGAGGCGACTGTTGGGAGGCACCACTGCCATCGTCTACCAAGGGGGGGCATACAGACTCGAGTTCCGAGGGTATCAGTATGATGTGGAGGACTTTCAGCGAGCCCTGGCGAAGGGAGAGAAGGCACGAGGTGCACAGCGCGCGGAGTATCTGCGCCAGGCAGTGTCTCTGTATCAAGGGGATTACCTGGAAGACATCTACGCCGATTGGGCGGCGGGGTTGAGGGCTACCCTGCAGCGCGAATACCTACGCTCGTTGGAGGCCTTGGCGCTGCACAACTACGAAGAGGGCAGGCTCGAGCAGGCGGCAGCGTACTGCCGCAAGCTCCTCGACAAGGATCCCTTGCGTGAGGACGTGCACCGGCTGCTGATTCGTGTTCTTGTGCAGGGGGGGGATCGAGCCGGAGCAATACGTCAGTGTGACGAGTTGCGAACGGTGTTGCGCGAGGAGCTGGGAACTGAGCCTTCGACGGAGACCGCGAAACTGTGCGAAGACTTGCTAGCCACGCACGAGTGAAATTTGAAGCTCTGGCGTTCAGCTAAACATTAGCTAAACCCTCCTCGATACAATGGAAGAAAAAGAGGAGGGTTTGTTTTACGATGAAATGGCTAACAGCTTACATGACGGCTCGGAACGCGAAGATCGCTTGGATCATCATCACTCTCGTGGCGCTCGCCGCGGCGGCCGGTGCTCCTGCCGGCTATAGCGGTGGGGGAGGATAAACTCTCTGGGTGATCCTCATAGCCCTATGCCTTGTTTTGCTGCTGGGGTTGATGGCGGTGGGAGGCAGGGTCAGCAACCTAGCCCATATCGAGCTGAAATGGGCATGGCTGGCCCCTCTCGCTTTTCTGATGCAGGCGTACCTGATCTTCGTGCCTGCTGAGAAATGGGGTGGTCTGCTCAGTGGCAGGCCATTGATCCTCATCTTCTCTTACGGGTTGCTGTTTGTGGTGATCTGGTACAACTGGCAACTGCCTGGGGTGAAGCTTCTTGGCTTGGGCCTCTTGCTCAATTTCCTCGTCATCATCCTGAACGGGGGCTTCATGCCCATCACCCCTGAGGCGCTGGTGCAGACAGGGTACGACGCCAACGTATCCCGGTTGGAAACAGGGTACTTGGTAGGTCGCACAAAGAACATCGTCATGGAACTTGGGGAGGCGAGGCTGTGGTTCCTCTCGGACATCGTCGTCATACCAAAGCCTTTTCCCATCCCCAGCGCCCTGAGCGTGGGGGACCTTCTGATAGTGGTGGGGATGTTCTTCTTCTTGCGGGAGTCCATGTTGCATGAGGTTCCCGCTGGTTCGACATAGGCATAAAGGAGGATTGTGGATGTCTGACAATACGCTGAACAGTATTATGTGTCTGGCCCTCATAGACGGCAAGTTCCGTGATGGCTTGTTGACAGACGCGGGGAATGTGGTGCGTGATTTTGACCTTGAGTCTGAGGAGCAAGACATCCTCACAGCCATCAAAGCCGACTGTGTGACGGACTTTGCGCGAGAGCTGCATGCCTGGATGGTCGACAGAGGGGGCAGTAATGGGCACCGTAGAGGCTACCAGCCCCGGCAACTGAGCGGTATGTGGGATAGAAGGGTCTCGGCCCTGGGAGCCGTTGGTTAGCGCACGATTCACTTCCCCTGAGAGTGGAGCCCGCCTACAGTCCAAGCGGGATCCAACGCTGCCCCGCGGAGGGTAGCACATCGCAATCGGGTCGGAAACGGCGTCGCGGGATATCGAGTCTCGCCGACGGCAATGAATGCTCTCTGACCGAGGGGGTGTGACAAGGTTGAGTTGGACGGAAAATGCAGAGTCCCGGCGTGAAAGCTGGAAGTAACAGGCGCAAGAAGATACTCGTTGTTGACGATGAGCAGGTGATCCTTGATCTACTGAGGCGTGTGCTGAGCCGCGAAGGATACAATGTCACGGCTACACGTCGTGGTGAAGAGGCTCTAGGTCTGGTCTCCACGGAGTCGTTTGACTTAGCCATCGCGGACGTGGGGGCGCGGCGTCGTGATGGTCGGGGACTGACGAGAATGATCGTCGAGGCCAGCCCGCACACGGCAGTTGTTGTGATGACAGGCTATCCCGCAGATGAAGTCAACCGTTTCGCTCGAGAGCACGCCCAGGGCTACTTGGAGAAGCCCTTCACTCTCGAGGATTTACTGACGGCAGTGCGGAGTGCCCTTGACGGGCGGACAACATACCACGGAGAGGCGAGAGTAGTTTCGTCGCCTTGTTCCAGGAGGGGGTGCAAGGATGAGTAGAGCGTTGCGCATCCTCGTTGTGGACGACGACTGGCCCATGGCGAAGAGTCTGGTTGACATTCTGAAAGTGAAAGGGTACAGCGCTGAGGGTGCCAACTCTGGCTCAAAAGCCCTGGAGAGGATGGCGGAGGACCAGTTCGACTGCGTCCTGACAGACATCAAGATGCCAGAGGTGAACGGAGTCGAGCTGCTCCGGGAGGTCAATGCCGCGCGTCCCGAATTGCCGGTGGTGTTCATGAGTGCCTACGCCACCGGTGAGTTGGTCAAAGAGGGATTGAGGGAGGGCGCGGTGGCCAGTCTCGTCAAGCCTCTGGACATCGATCTCTTGCTTTGCTTCCTCCACAAGTTGGGTGAGGAACGCTCAGTGGTGATCGTCAGTGATGACCCCCAGTTCTCTCGAATCTGGGGACAGGAACTAACGGAGCGCGGCTTCGCAGTCACTGTGGTAGGCAACGGGAAGGGTCTGGAGGAGACCCCGAGGCCGCATGGGCAGGTGTTGCTCGTGAGTCTCAAAGCTGGTGACGATACCGGTCTGACGGCGCTACGGAAGATCAGGACACGCTGTGCTCATCTACCAGTGATTGTGGTTGCTGACCAGCGGGAGGAGATCGTCGCGCTGATCGAGCAAGCTCTGGAGCCCAGCGCACACACTTGCCTATATGAGCCCCTTGGCACTGAGGAACTGATTCGAGCTTTGACCGAGATCCGCCGGATGGAGCTGGGAAAGCTGCTTCTACGGAGCCCGAGTACGGTGCTGGTGTAGCCAGCCACTGACACACGAGGCTGGCGCACCCACGGTCGGCGGACGACCAAATTTGCTCAGGCCTGGACAAGCCGGATCGCTGTGGTGAAATCCAGCCCATGGAGACGCACTCGGGGCACCGCAACTGGCGTCGGGACACACCTTGGCAAGATCAAGGGAGAAAGAAAGCCGTGGACATTATCAGAGTGGCTACCGGATCCAGACCCACAGCAGTAGCTGGAGCGATCGCTGCTTCGGTGCGGGACAGCAACGAGGCGAAGGTTCAAGCCATCGGCCCGCACGCCGTCAATCAGGCGATGAAGGCCATTGCAGTGGCCCGCGGGTACCTGGAGTTAGATGGATTGGTGATAGTCTGTGTTCCTACTTTTACCGAAGTAGCGGTGGAGGGAGGGAAGCGGACGGCGATGAGATTCCTTGTTGGGCCCCGATAGTGGAGTGACCAACGCGGTTCCAGTACGGGCAAGAGACATCCCCAGACTCAGCACCAGGCTCGGGCACTCTCAAAGCAACGACGCCTCGTTGATGGAGAGGCGCATCTCGAGTCTCCCGCTTAGTTCCCCTACGGTCTCAACCCAGGTATCTTCTCTTTCAACTCGCTGATCGCCAGTGCGGCGTGTCGTCGAGCCACATCTTTGGTCCGGGGCTCAACGTGAGGCTTGTCCCGATCCCGCAGAGTGCCTGGGCCGTACTTGGCCGCGTAGGCAAGTGGTAGTTCGTCGGGGAACTCGATGTCGGACATGATGCCGTAGGCCAGAGTCCACGCTCTGGGCATAACACTTGCCTCGTATCCTCCCCCGCCGAAAGCTATCCAGCGCGGGGCTAGGTTCTTGATCATGCTCACTACTTTGGTGTAGCCTTGCGTGGTCAGGGTGAGGTGCGCCAGAGGATCCAGGTAGTGCGTGTCTACGCCCAGTTGGCTGACTACCACGTCAGGACCGAACCACTCCAGGAGTGGGGGCACGACCTGCTCGAAGGCCCATACGTACACCTCATCGTCCGTATGGGGAGCCAGAGGTAGGTTTACGGCAAATCCTCGGCCCACTCCTTGACCGGTTTCTCTCACGAAGCCAGTGCCAGGGAAGATGAAGGATCCTGACTCGTGAACGGACACGGTCAAGACTCGATCAGTGTCGTAGAAAGCCTCCTGCACGCCGTCCCCGTGATGAACGTCGATGTCCACATACGCTACCTTCAAACCCCGACTCAGCATGGAGTGAATAATCACCGCAACGTCGTTGAAGATGCAGAAACCGTAGGCGTAGTTCGGCCGTGCGTGGTGCATTCCTCCGGCCAGGCTGAAGGCCACGTCTGCCTCTCCACTGGTAACCAATTCGGTGGCTACTAGTGCAGCCCCAACCTTGAGGGCCGCTAACTCATACATGCTTTCGAACACAGGGTTGTCGCCAGGCCCGAAGTTGTACCGGGCAGGGGCATATTCCCTCTCTCCGTGGCTCAGGCTCTGCACCGCTCGCACGTATTCCTCGGTGTGGAAGAGCAATAACTCCTCTGTTGTGGCTGGTCTGGGCGGCATCAGCCGAGAGTGCTGGCCGTCGAAAGCCTCGTAAGCGGTCAGGAGCTCATAGCCTCTCCGCAGACGTTCGGGTCTCAGGGGATGGTTTTCCCCGTGTCCCGTTTGCCACAGCTCCTCTGAACACACCACCGCCGCTTTGACCACGTGACTGCCTCCTCAAAACGATCCAGACGTCGTGTGGGTGCTTGATTATTCACCGATCAACTGCAATATCAGTTCCCGGTCATGAGGACGAACGTCGAAGTCAAGGAACACGATCTGCTGCCAGGTACCCAGGGTGAGTCGTTTGTTGACGAAGGGCACGGTCAGCGATGGGCCGAACAGGGCCGCGCGGGCGTGGCTGTGACCATTGCCATCGCCCCAACGCAGGGTGTGACGATACTCGATATCCTGCGGGACCAACCGGTCGAAGAGAGCCTGAAGGTCGACGACTGCTCCAGATTCATATTCGATGGTGGTCAAGGAGCTCGTAGCGCTAGGACTGAAGACGGTCACAGTGCCACCGCTGAGCTCGGAATCAGCCACCTTGTCGGCCACCTGGTGAGTGATGTCTAAGACTTCGCCGTTGCCTTGTGTGCTGAACCTGATGCTTTCCGTGACAACCATCTGAGTTCCTCCTCTATGCCCGGGGATGGTACCCCACAACAAAGGCCCTTCTCACTTGCGAGGAGGGCTCTTTTCGACGGCTGAGTGGTGGGCCCACCAGGATTCGAACCTGGGACCAACCGGTTATGAGCCGGTCGCTCTAACCACTGAGCTATGGGCCCTCTTTCATGAAGCGGGAGACGAGATTCGAACTCGCGATCCTCTGCTTGGAAGGCAGATGCTTTGCCAACTAAGCTACTCCCGCTCAAAGGTAGGATGCACACTGCACAGGTCGGGGTGATAGGACTTGAACCTACGGCCTCGGCGTCCCAAACGCCGCGCGCTACCACCTGCGCCACACCCCGTCATACATCAATATTATAGTCCATCACGCCTAAAACGTCAAGCATGCATTGATAGTTGTCGGCAACTGTGATATGATTCTGTTGTTATCTGTGGCTGCTACGGTCCAAGGAGATAGTTCATTGAAACCGAAGCTGAGGGAGATCGAGGTTCATCCTGTCAGACAGGCGGATCAACAGGGAGTGCTGCTGCGTGATCCCCTTCGGCTGAGCGACCAAGCGATCTTTGTTCCACTTTCCCTGGTTCCATTGCTGGAACTCTGTGATGGCAGTCGCGACGAGGCCGGCTTGCGTGCATCCCTGGCGGTAAGGGCTGGCATTCAGCTTGGTCCTGCCATGCTGGGGCGCATACTGGGGCAACTCGACGAGGCGTTGTTGCTGGACAACGAGCGCTTCGCTGAGGCTCAGGCTGCCGCCTTGCAGGATTTTCGGACGGCCACCTCTCGTACTATGCTCCTGGCGGGTGAGAGCTATACTGGCGACGCTGAGGGGCTAGGAGACTTGCTGGATGGATATCTCGCTGCTGTAGACGAGGTCGACCAATCCCAAGAGGGCATCGAGGGCGACGTGCGGGGCCTGATCAGCCCCCACATCGACTACGACAGGGGAGGGGCGATCTATGCTCCGGTCTGGCGCAAAGCAGCCCCATCGGTCAGGGAGGCGGACCTGGCCATCATCTTCGGCACCGATCACCTGGCCAGCGACCCGACGATCACACTGACGCATCAGAGGTATGCCACGCCCTGGGGTGTGTTGCCCACGGCGAATGAGGTGGTGGACAGGGTTGCGCGGGCGGTGGGTCCCGAGGTGGTCTTCCGAGATGAGCTCCACCATCGCAGTGAGCATTCCATAGAGTTGGCGGCGGTCTGGCTCCACTATCTGTTGGGAGACACGGAGTGCCAGTTGTTGCCTGTGTTGTGTGGCTCCTTCGACCGGTTCGTGGAGGGCGGACAGGATCCACGTGAGGATGCATCGCTCGCGGCCCTCATCGGCGCTGTGAGCGAGGCCACTGGTTCACAGAAAACGATGGTGATCGCGGCAGGAGATCTAGCTCACGTCGGACCGGCCTTCGGTGACCCATACGCCATAGATCTGGTCGAACGGGCTCGCCTGAGGGCGTCAGACGAGGAACTGATGGCTTCGATCTGCGCGGGCGACGAGGAGGCCTTCTTCCAGCAGGTGAAAGAGAAGCAGGATCGGAACCGCGTCTGTGGTCTCGCCCCCATCTACCTGGCCCTGTGGCTGCTAGGAGAGGCCGAAGGCACCGTGACGGGATACGCACAATGCCCCGCGGATCAGGAAGGGAATTCCTTCGTCTCTATCTGCGGGATATTGCTCTCCTAGTCTGAATCACACCTCTGGCACCTCGAAGCCAGCTACGTCTGGCAGCAGGAACTCCATGTTCAAGCGACGGAGGCTCTCCTCGCTGGGGATGGTGGTCTGAAGGTCCCAGTCCAGAAACTCCAGGAGCTCCCGACGCATGGTTTCGTAGTCCACGGTGATCCCCTTCAACCTCCCCTCTTCAAGAGGGGGCTGCCCGATCATGCGACCTGGTACGTTGCGTATCAAGGGATTGTGCCCTTCACGCAGATTGAAAACGTGGCGCATGGTGGCGATGCGCATGCCGATCTCCCAAGTATCGTCGAGGGCGTAGTCCCAACCGGTGACTGCCGAGAGCTGCTTTGGAAGCAGATCGATGTGGTAGATGAAATAGCCGAACATGCACAG
>Ga0114930_10001297_pt1 | contig 24187 bp, 20 predicted proteins | sample AnhtaG_FD_87300 | JGI IMG/M metagenome (GOLD analysis project Ga0114930, IMG submission 87300) | Deep subsurface microbial communities from Anholt, Denmark to uncover new lineages of life (NeLLi) - Anholt_01485 metaG | ecosystem: Environmental > Aquatic > Marine > Oceanic > Sediment | place... | reverse complement strand
GTGGGCTGACCTGGGTTTTCGGCCGGGCCTCTAGGATAGAGAATGACTGCCGCAAGCTGTTGGAGACTCAGCGTGACCAGCGTGCAGTCAGGTCTCTTTAGCCTTTCAGTATGCGTCCACAGCAGCGGTCAGTAGTTTTGGCGCTTGATGCCATGTCGAGCCGCTTCAGATCGCATGACGGGCATCTTTGAAGCTGCCACTCCGTAGCTCAGGCCTCCCTGATCGCTTTGAGTTGGTCCGACGGCTTGTCGCTGTGCCACGCTTGTGTCGGAGCGTATTCTGGCACCAGTTCTTGCAGCAAAGACCGGATTTTGTTGACATCACCGGCTTGGGCTGCGGCGATCAAGTCCTCCAGGCGGGCCTGCCACTGCTCATCCAGGAGAGTGGCACCTCGTGGTAGGCGATTATCACAAAAGAATATCTTTTCGTGCTGGGTGCGCGCATACTCTTCACCATCACAGAAGAGTTCCTCAAACAGCTTCTCTCCAGGGCGCAGTCCGACGAACTCTATGTCAATGTCCCGGCCCAGTTCCAGGCCAGAGAGCGCGACCAGGTCGCGGGCCAAGTCCACAATTCTCACCGGCTCGCCCATGTCCAGGACGAATACTTCTCCACCCTCGCCGAGCGCAGCCGCCTGAAGCACCAATTGCACCGCCTCAGGGATGGTCATGAAATAGCGTCGCATCTCGGGGTGTGTGACGGTCAACGGCCCGCCGAGCGCGATCTGTTCCTGGAACAGCGGCACCACGCTCCCACGCGAGCCCAACACGTTCCCAAAGCGTACTCCGACGAAACAGTTCCCTGTTCGCCGGGCGACGTCTTGCACGATCAGCTCGGCCAAGCGCTTGGAAGCGCCCAACACGCTGGTGGGATTGACCGCCTTGTCGGTGGAGATGAGCACAAAGTGGGTCACTCCACTGCTAGCAGCCAGCTCAACAAGATTCTGGGTGCCCAGCACGTTGTTGGTCACTGCATCCTCGACATTGGCCTCCATCAGCGGAACGTGCTTGTGCGCGGCAGCATGACAGACGATATCGGGTTTGTGGCGTCGGAAGATTGCTTGCAGCCGAGGGTGGTCGCGAATATCCGCCACCACAAGAGGCATCGGTAGCTCTGGGAATGACCGGCGCATCTCGTTGCCAATGTGAAAGAGTGAATTCTCCCCATGACCCAACAAGATCAGATTGTCGGGGCGGCACTGGGCAATCTGGCGACACAGCTCGCTGCCGATGGAGCCACCGGCGCCGGTGACCAGAACCCTCTTCCCCCGAAGCAACGCCTCCACCTGCGCCCTATCGATGCTAACTGGCTCGCGGCGCAGCAAGTCTTCGATCTTCAAGTCCCTGATCTGGCTGACGCTTACCGTGCCACCGATCAATTCATACATGCCCGGAACAGTCCTCGATTTCACCCCCGCCACGTCGCAAATGGACTTGAAACGGCGGATCTCCTTGCCGGGCACGGTGGGCATAGCGATGATCACCTCATCCACGTGATACTTGCTTACCAGTGCAGGTATCGCCTCCCGCGTGCCCAACACCGGCACACCGTGAATACGCATCGCCAGCTTGGCTCGATCGTCATCCACAAAGCCAACTGCCTGCAATCCCAGGCCCGGATTGTGTTGCATTTCGCGCAAGATCATAGCCCCCGCATCTCCTGCGCCCGCTATCAGAACCCGCCGGGGGTTGCGGACATGGGCCTGTAGCCGGGCGACATCATTCGCCCTCATGCTCTCTCGCAGCAAACGCAACAAGAAGCGCGTGCCTCCCAGAAAAGCGGTGCTCAGAGCCCCTTCCAATACCCAGATGGAGCGAGAGGGACAATAAGTGATGCCCAATACTGGCAACAGCCCAAAGTTTACAACGAATATCAGCACTGAGCCGACAACCCCGGCGACCACAATAATCTTGAGTTCTTTAATGCCTGCGTAACGCCATAGCCGACGATACAGTCGAAAACCATAGTAGACCGGGAGGCGAATCAGTGGGGCTAACACAAACAGCGTCCAGCCGCGTCGAACATAGGGCCAAACATTCATAGGGGCTTCAAAACGAATGGCAAAGCTGGAGATCAAGGCAAAAAGGACGCACCCCAAATCGATGACCATCAAGTAGCGCACTCGCCAGCGAAACGGCTTCCCGAGCGATGCTTTCACTGCTGTTTCCCTTTCACCATAGACTACTCGCTTCGCCCAACTTCCACAGAGATGAGCAAACGACAATCGTCTCCGTGTGCTAGTGCCTCTCCACGATGTCAATCAGGTGGTGGCACACATGCTCCACTTCTGCTTCAGCCATGATGCTGGAAAAAGGCAATGCAAGACTGACCGCCCCAAGCTCCTCGGTCACGGGAAAATCGCCCTCACGATAGCCAAACTGCTCCCTGTAGAAGGGCTGCAGGTGGATGGGAGTAAAATAGGGACGGCTGGGAACCCCTCGCTGCTTTAGCTGCTCCATCACGCGGTTGCGGTCGGCTGGAGGTTTGATCCTAACGACGTAGACAAACCGGGACATCCGAGTCGTTTCGGGCACGATGCGCGGCACTTCAATCAGCTCGTGAGCTGAGAGCCGCCCGTTGTACCACTCAGCCACCCGCGCCCGCTTGGCCAGCAGCTCTTCAAGCCGCCGCAACTGGGCCAGCCCGAGCGCTGCGCTCATCTCGTCCATGCGATAATTATACCCCAGGCGCGTGTGATTGAGCCAGGCATCGAAAACATCTCGCCCCTGGTTGCGCAGGCTCCGGAAAAGGGCCTCCCAATCATCGCGGTTGGTGACGACCATGCCCCCCTCACCGGTCGTCATCTGCTTGTTCGGGTAAAAGGCGAAAACGCCGATGTCCCCGAGCATCCCAGCCTTTCGCCCCTTGTATTCCGCGCCGATGGCTTCACAGGAATCCTCGATGACCACCAACCCGTACCGTCGAGCCACCTCGACGATGGGGTCCATGTCGGCTGGCTGACCGAAGGCGTCAACGGGCAGAATGGCCTTGACCTGCCCCAAGTGAGAGGCTGACAACTTCCTGGGAAGCAATCGCTGGGCGCATGCACCCCCACAGGTCAGATCATGAATGGCCTGGGCAGCCAGCCTTGGGTCGATATTACCCGTGACAGGATCCACGTCCACGAAAATGGGAATGCCTCTTTCATAGAGGATGCAGTTGGCCGAAGCGATAAAGGAGAAAGGCGTGGTGATGACCAGGTCGCCTTCTTGCACGCCGGCCGCTATGACGGCGAGGTGCAGGCCGCTGGTGCCAGAGCTCACGCCGACAGCGTGTTTTGCACCCACATAGGAGGCAAGAGCCCGTTCGAAAGCCTCGAGCTGGGGGCCAAGGCTTAGATAACGGGTTTGCAGAACTTGATTGACGGCTTCAATTTCGTCGCCGGTTAGATCGGGAGAGGACATGGGGATACGCATAAAGCGCCTTTCAAGTTCGTCGAATTGGCTTTGCGGGAACACCGACCACTGTCAGCCCAGGGGGGATGGATTTAGTGACGCAGGCGCCCGCGCCGATGATCACATCGTCGCCAATCACCAAGGGGTGTTCCTTCGTGCCGTTGATAATCACCGCACCTGTACCGACACGGGAGCGCTCTCCAAGATGAACGCAGCCAGATACGTGCACGCCGGGGCCCAAGGTGGCATAGTCTCCCATGAGCACATCGTGATGGATAGTGCAGTCCACGTTGATTTGGACATGGCGTCCGAGAGTAATGTTGGTAGTCAGGACACAGCCAGCGCAGATCACCGTGCCAGCACCGATTTCGACCCACGGCGACAGGTCCACACCGGGATGAATGATCGTCGCGAATTCAAAGCCGGCGGCGGCGGCCTTCTCCATTAGGCGCTGGCGGATTCTTGGTGTCCCCACACCACCAACCACGCTGGCACGGGGAAACCGCTGGCTGGCCATTGCCAGGCTCATTACGGGGATGCCGTTCAGCACAGCACCATGCTTGGCCTCGTTATCGTCAACGAAACAGACGACTTGATAGACTCCTTTGTCCCGGTTACACGACTGGACAAGCCAAGCAACTTCCCTACCGTGGCCACCTGCTCCATAGATGGCGATCCTTTTCACTCCAGCCACTACCTCCCGAAAGCGAGCACTCGTTGCTCAGTTGCCGGAGATTCCCATGAACTCTTCTACGGTCGCCTGCCCCGGCTGGCTGATGCCCTCACGCTTGAGGATCTTCCAGGCTGTCAGGGCGATGATTCTCAAGTCCAACCACAGTGAATGATTATCCACATACCACACATCCAGGTCAAACCGATCCTCCCAGGTCAGCGCGTTGCGCCCGTTCACCTGGGCCCAGCCCGTGAGGCCAGGCTTTACCTCGTGACGTAGGGCTTGCTCAGGTGTGTAGCGGTCGAGGTAGCGCATGAGCAGAGGCCGCGGTCCCACCAGGCTCATCTCGCCTCTTAACACGTTAATTAGCTCCGGAAGTTCGTCCAGGCTGGTGCTGCGCAAGAAGCCGCCAAGAGGCGTTAGGCGTTCGGCATCGGGCAGTAAGTTGCCGTCGGCGTTGCGGGCATTGGTCATAGTGCGGAACTTGTACAGCGTGAACGGCCTACCGTGTAACTCTGGGCGCTGCTGTCGGAAGAGAGTGGGAGACCCCACACTGAGACGTACCAAGACAGCCAGCACGAGCAGCAACGGCGATAGCACGACCAACGCTATGCCGGCTATGAGCAGATCAAACAGCCGCTTGACAACCTGGCCCCACTGCCTGTTCATCGTTCAATGCCTCCAATGTATCCGCCAATTGTCGCGCCAAGACAGAATAATCGTGGTATTGCTGCACATAGGCACGGCCTCGTTGTCCCATGGCTTCTCGTTCTTCCGCAGGTAGATCGGCCAGGCCTATGACTGCCTCAGCCACAGCTGAGGGGTCCGCAGCCGGAGCGCTCACGCCGCAGTGCACCTCGTCAACCACGTTGTTCTCCGAGTTGCCCGCGAACACGATGGGACGAGAGGCGGCGAGATAGTCGAACAGCTTGTTCGGGCTAATGCCGTATTTGTATAGTGGAACATCACGTAGGATAAGCACAAAGGCATCTGTCGCAACCAAGGCCGACGGAACCCGCGCCTTGGGCAATGGGTCGCGGAACTCAATGTTCCTGAGCTGGAGCCGCTGTGCCATGGCGCTCAGTCTGGGCTTCTCGGGTCCATCGCCCATCAGCACAAAACGGATGTCCTCTCTTCCCCTATCCTGGACGATGCGCGCCGCTTCTATCAAAACGTCCAGAGCGTTGGCCACCCCGTGAGCCCCTGCGTACATAACAGTGAAAGCTGCTCTGTCGACTTCACTGGCGGCCGTAGTCAGTCCCTCGTACAACGAAAGATCAACCCCATTTGGGATCCAGGTCACTTTGTCTGTGGGCACGCCCAAAGAGCTCATATATCGATAGGCAAACGGTAGAAGGGAGATGATCCTTTTCGCCCGGTCATACAGAAAACGCTCCAGCCGTCGTAGAAGCCAGGTCAGAGGGTGTCGATCGCCCAGCGTGCCCATTTCCACCAGAGTTTGGGGCCACAAGTCTCGCACCTCCATGACAAAGTGGGCGTGATAATGTCGGGCCAGATGATAGGCCGCTACCACCGCGAGCAGATGTACTGATGAACCGATGATGACGTCCGGCTCGCCGATTTCGGGCAAGATGGAAGCGAGCTTTCGTCCCAGGGCTACTGCGCGAATCGTATAGCTGACCCAGTTGAGAATTCGCCGCCAATCGTTCTCTTGATAGGGTGTAGTGCGGAGCCAGACGAAGTTGACGCCGTCGATATCCTCTAAGGCATACCTGGCACCATCCTGCAAACGAATACGTCGCTTCATGAGATGGTGCCAGTCTGAAGCCAACACTGTGACTTGGTAGCCGCGCTGGACCAGGATACGTCCCAACGCATAGTGGCGGATACCACCTGGCACGTCTGGCCCATGGGCATAGTGGTTGAGTATCCATACATTCAAGGCTAGCCTCCAGAGTCGACGACCATTGGCTGGCAGAGAAGAAATCACCTGGGCCTTTAGTGGTGGTCTTAGCCAAGTGCGAACGCTGTGCAATCAAGCCGACAACAGAGACGCCCCGAGCTGGCGCAGTGACTAGACAAACTGGCACCGACCATCGACGATGGTCACTACCTTGGCCGCAATACCTCCGCATAGAACCGCAACAGCTTCTCGGCTTCAATGTCCCAATTATACTGCGTTCGCACTGCCTCTCGACCGCGCCTGCCCATAGCCCAGGCTTCTTCGGGGTGATCCAGCAACCATTCGATGGCATCGGCCACATCTTGTGGTTCTACGGGATCAACACACAGGCCACACCTAGCGCCCTCTACGACTTCCCTATAAAGGGGAAAATCAGAGACGATGACCGGCAAGCCCATCGCCATATACTCGAACATCTTGGTCGGATAGGATTCGACGTAGTTTGGCGTCGGTTTCAAGAGGGCCACCCCGATGTGGCAGCACGATATGAGCCGCCATCCATTGTCAGGCAACATGTACCCGCGAAAGCGAATGCCGTCAAGTCCGTAGGCATTGACAAGCCGTTCAAGCTGGGTTTTGTGCGTCTCGCTCGCCGGACCGACACATTCAAAGTGCACCTCTCTGCCGCGCCGCTTCAGGATACGAAGCGCCTCCAAAGTAATAGTACTGCCTCGCGCAGGAGCGACACCGCCAATGTAACCAATGGTATGAGCATCGTGTTTGGGCTCTCTCATTCCTAGCAACCTGTCAGGAATCGGCATGTTCAGAACGACCACATACCTGCGCACCCACTCATAGTCACTATGGTACGAATATTCGGCAAAAACGACCGGCAAACCCCGCATCAAAGCAGGCTCGCAGAGGCGATATACCCTTGCAACAGCACCTCTGAGGAGACGGGGTATCCAGGGTTTGGTCAGGATCTGCTTAGGGGGGCTCTCGTGCATGTCGTAGATTACCCGCTTCCCCCGCATACGGAGGAGTTGTGCGCAAAGCAATAGCTCAGGATCATGCACGTGGTAGATGTCGGCATCCTCCTCTAGGGCAGCCCTGTAGACCCGATACGCTGTAAGCGTCATTCGCGCCAACCTGGTGTTGGTCTTCGATAATGGCCGAACGCGCACCCCGCCCACCACCACCTCCCTGTCAAGAGGCGCCACCAGTATCACCTCATATCCGGCCTGTGCTAGGGTCTTGCACTCTTTATGAAAGATGCGCGTATCGAAGGGACGGTGAACACCAGTGAGGTGAACGACGCTGGCCATCTAGCTTGCACCCCGTTCCTTCGGGAAAGCCATCAATCCCAGAACAGCGAAGATCACGCGATTGTCAGTGATGTCGCCGCTTATCATCGCGTTCGCGAACACGTTAATACACAGCATCAGTACAAGGAGTCGCCACGGATCGGTCCTGATGGCGCCGGTTGGCGCCAACGTCCTTAAGCTAGAGAAGACAAGTGTGCTGAAAAGTGCCAGACCCAGCAAACCTAGCTCGACTGCAATTTCCAGAACAAGATTGTGCGGATATGATCGAGAATCCCCCACCCCTCTAAGCACCGGCCATGCACCGATACCGTGTCCACAGAAAGGCGCCTCTATCCACAGGTTCATTGCGTCTATGTACAAGTTCGCTCTCGCGCTTGCAGACCTGCCGCCCCCCTCCTGGACAAATAGCGATAGCATGCGTCCCAGTGTAAGTGGAAGATTGCGAGTACTGAAGAGGTAAACAGTGAGCATTCCCGCTATCGCCAGAAGCGCTACGAGAAACATAACATAGCGACGCACCGCCAACTTGCCTGGAGGTACTGGCCTGATACCTGAGAAAAGCGGCACCAGTCCCGCAACAATCGTAGCCAGAAAAGGCCCTCGACCGCCCGATACCGATAGGGTGAAGAAGTACCATGCAGCCAAGACGACCGCGACGATTCTCGCGAGCCAACTCCGCGCGAAAAAGAGCGCATAGCTCAGCAGAATCAGTGCGCCAAGGCCAACCGTGCGTCCTAGCCCGAGGTAGTTCCCTCCCAAAGGTGTGATGAACCAAATGCGGTCAGCCGTCAAGTATAGCATAGTGCTCTCCAGCGAGAGCCAGCCGGCAAATAGGACGACCACCGTGAGAAAGCGGCGCAAGCGTCGCCTGTCGGGGGCGATGATCAAAGCCCCGGCGACGAGTGGCCACAAAGTCAATGTGGCAAGGTAGAACGCCTTTTGGCGCGCATAGATCCGACCCGGGGTCCAGGCCAGGCTGACGCAGGCGTAGAAAACAAAGGGCAGCGCCGCCAGCACCACAAGCACGGACCTGCGTGGGATTCCAAGATTACGGCGCAAAAGCACAAGAAAACCAGATATAACACTTGCGCCGAAGAATAGCGCCGTTATGTCTATTGGAACCCAGGAGAACCGCGGATCGGCCTTGAAACGCCCCGCAAACAGGAACAGGACAAAAAGAGCCTCAAATGAGAATACGTCAAGAACTGCTCTGGATATCCCCCTTCTTGCAGAGGGCCTGCCGATTGACCGTTGCCTCGCAATGAGCGCCCCCGGCGCACTCAGCGAACTAGCCATGCTCCGAACCAACTCTCCATTACTGACAAAACGGGAAACCAAGCCGCACCACAGGCCACAGCCTGCGTGCCCATAAGCTGCGGAATTCAATCCTCTGTAATCTCATGGCAAGTTGGAACAGGTATCGTCTTCTTCAACTCCTCGAGCTTTTCTCTTGCCGTGGATAGCAATCCCTGGCTTGATCCATGCTGGAGCACTCGCTTGTAGCAGCAGTATGCTCTCTGAAGTTCTCCCAACCGAACGTAGAACCCCCCCGCAGAAAAGTTGATATATTGGTTGGTGGGCGAGAGAAGCAATGCGCGCTCGTAGCTGCGCAGTGCTAGATCCAGGTCTCCCAACCCACGATAGGTGAGAGCAAGATAGTAGTGGACACCTCCAATGCTACCCTCCAGATCGCGGGCCTCTTCAAGTATGGGTAGTGCGCTAGAGTAGTCGCGTGCGTAAACGTAGACGCGCCCCAGACGCAGCAGATCATACACTGTTCGCCGGATCTTGATGGCCTCTGTGCACCAGGCAATAGCTTCGTCGTAGTTCTCACGGCGAATCTCATAGTCACAGAGGTTGATGTACATTTGCAGCCCGAGGGCAAAGGGCTCGCGCCTGATGGCCAGACTGATTCGGTAGTTCACCAGAGCCGAGTCTGTGTTTCCGTCAGCGTAAGCACGGTCGCCGGTGTTGGCGAAGTAGCATTCTGTGTTTTCGATCGAACGCCACACGGCCAAGGCCTCCTCCTCACGGCCAGCCCTCCGCATCAACTCCCCCAGATACAGAACAGACATGGCATCGCCCTTTGCTACCACCTCCGAGGCTTCAAACGGCAACAAGTCCAGGCCCCCTTCGCCTTCGACCAAGGCCAACAAGGATAATCGAGTTGCGGAAACAGAGTCGGCGCGCGCCTTGAGAGCTTCCTTGGACCACTTGAGCGATTTCTGAAGGTCGTCTTGCCTATTGCCTTGCCCCACCAGGGCTTGCGACAGGTGGTAGGCGCTCATATTAGCGCAAGCAGCCGCAATCACGCCTGGCCAGTCGAGCATGGCAAAGAGCACTACTGCGACGACGATCAAATACCTTGTTCGCCACGCAAAGGGCATGTTTGGTCCACCAAACGAATAGCCATCAACCGATAATCCAACTTCTCCGGGAGAGAGAGCGCCTCTGACAGTGTGCATCTGAGGCAACTGGGAGCAGAAACGTGATCCTGGGACCGCTTTTGCTGGACATTGAATCTGACAGTCGTAGAATCTTGAGATTGCGAAATCAGCACTACTCCACTGTTGGCTCGGTCGCATGCATCCTCAGAGCGAGACGGCGTTTGAGGCCCTGGCATGCGTAGTGAAAGTTTCCCTGACGCAGGTAGTGACAAGTACGTCTGAGTAGAGACAGGCCCTTGTTGATCCGTTTCGCGGGGCGTTTGATGTGGTGTTTTTCATCAATGCGCGCGTGTTCAGCGGGCCAATTGTCATGTAGGTGAACGGACTTGCTTCCCTCGTGCGCCCGGTAACATCCTAGAAAGTCATTAACCAGTGAGAAGCGACAGCCGTTTAGTCCTAGGCGCAGAAAGAACTCATAGTCCATGGCATAGTGGAGGCTCTGGTCCAGGTACCCTAGGCGATCAAAGAGCTCGCGTCGCCAAAAGGCCGACTGGTTCGCGATAACCGACCCCTCGTACACATTTGCTGTCAGACTGTAAGGGGTGTAACACATAGGTCGCACAATGTGGCCGTCCCGGTTCACGTTGTATTTGTGTCCGAAGTAAACGTCCGCTTCGCGCGCCTCATACGCGTCCGCAATCTTCTCAAAAGCGCCTGGAAGGTAGTAGTCATCAGAGTTCTGCCAGGCCACAAGATCACCCGTGCACATGCGGAAGCCCTTGTTGATCGCCTGTGTCTGGCCTTCATCCGGCTCGCTGACCCAGTAGGCCAGATGGCTTTCGTATCCCCGTATGATCTCCACGGTTCCATCGGTCGATCCGCCATCCATGATGATGTACTCCAGGTTCGGGTAGCCCTGCAGCAGCACCGAGCGAATGGTCTCCTCGATGAACTCCCCCTGGTTGTACGACGGCGTGACGATGCTGACCCGTGGCCAGGGCGAGCCGTCTGGCATGGTGTCGGGCAGTTGGCGGCTCTCCTCCGTCCAGGGCCAGCCGGTCTTGCCTGGTGGGGGTGGGGGGAGGTCAGCTAAACTTGGACAGCGCATGTCTGGTTTCCCCCTCTATTTCGACGAACCATGAGGCTATTTGACGCTCCTACTCAATCGTCTTGTCCTCTTGCGTGCAGGTTGCCAGATCTTGCGAGAGTGGTGGCGAGAGCCGATCTCTCGTCCTGACCGTAATAGCCGACAAATCGGCCCTTTCTCTTGTAGTTCCAGATGCGGAGTCTCTCGTATTGCGACGGGCCGAGTAGGGACTTGATGCCAAGCAAGGCCAGTCCCCGTCGGTCAAGCCCTTTGTTCATGTTCCTTAGCAGTATGGCTGCTGCCCCAAGAACTGACCGCCCCGCGATGCTTTCCCTCAGTTCATTCAGCGCAATCGTCTGGCGATGTTTGCGCAGAAAACCCTGAAATAGGGTGGCTTCTTCCTCGGTGAGTCGTGGCAGCCACTTCTGTTCCAGGGCTTCCAAGGCGCGCTTACGCCTCTTTGGATTGATGCTTAGCTGATCACCAGAGTGTCTGTGGCGTAAAACGAGAGCCCTTGGTAAGTACTTGAACTTCGTGATCTCGGAAAGAGACAGCCAGAGATCATAGTCCTGGAAGCTCTGGAGACTGCTATCAAATGCGTTGCCAGAAAGGATACCGATTCTAACCACCGCACACGATATGGTGCTCGGACACCAGCCTCCCAGCAGGTCGGCACGCACGCTGCCTTCAAAGTTGGCTGAATCCCTGCGGGTCACTATGCGCCCGTCAACCACTAAGACATTGCAGTAGAAGACGCCAAAGTCCTCTGTAGTGCTCTGTCCCTGGCCAATCTGCTCCGCCAATCTCGTCTCGAGCCATTCATCATCAGAATCCAGGAAGGCAATGAATTCTCCTCGAGCTGCCCCGATCCCCGTGTTCCTGGCGGCGGCGCCGCCGCGGTTACGCTCATGCCGAAAATAACGTACACGCAGGTCAGAGAAGCCCTTCACAACCCGCTGTGTGTCATCCGTTGAGGCATCATCTACTACAATCAACTCAAAGTCGGTGAAAGTTTGGTTGAGAACGCTGCGAATCGCCCGAGGAAGTAGACTGCCCCGATTGTAGGTGGGGATAACCACCGAAACCCTAGCTCGCGGTGCCATCACTGGTCCCTGCCGATTCATGGCCTGCGGAACGCCAGCTTCAGTCCGTTGTGAGGAGCAATGTAAGCCTTCAGAGAGCTGTATACAGCAGATAATCTTGCTACCACGGATGCTTTCGCACGCGAAGCTCTCGAACGGCGCGCTGCTCCGGCGAATTCCTGTTGGCGAATCGAGAGGAGAGCCTGCTCAGCACAGGTCTGTAGCCTTCCTCAAGGAGCAGCTTGTAGTAGGCGTACCGGGCCTCGTAATGGCCCGGCTGCTGGCACAGTGCCGCCTTAGTCTGCTGCCGGTGGAACTTGAACATGCCGCAGCAGGGAAGGAAGTAAACTCGACTGCCACATTCCATGGCTGCGACCAAGGGGAAGATCATATCATTACCTTTTCCGAAATCTGGCCGCATTATTCGTTCTAGCACTCTTGGGGTCAGTATCCGGTTGTTGTACATGCATATGCCGGGGCCGCACGTGTCGGTCTGGGTCAATTCCGTGATTTCGGGGGTACTGACACTCATCATCACTGTGCTAAAGTACTCGTCTGTCCACTCTACCCAAATCGTGTTATGACAGGACAATATGTCCACCGGCCTGAGCGTTTGGGAAACATCGAACATGTAGCGAATGAAATGAGGATCAAGAAGCGTGATGTCATCATCGAGAACAAGAATCGTTTCATATCTGGCGAGTGTAGCCAGGGAATAGCGAACCGGGGTGCGCCAATTGTGGCTCGAGTCAAACACCTTGGCGTCGGCGAACCTGCGCAGTAGCTTGGCTAGTCTTGACTGCCGCTCTCTTGTCAGGTGAACCCGCTGCGAGTTGTTGCAGAGGATCAGCTCAAGTCCGAGGCCCGCAACATCCTGCCGCAACAGGCTCCCCAACAGCGCTTCGAGCGCCCGCATCCGCTCATAGGCCAGCACGACTAGCGTGATACCGACACTGTCAGCACTCCGTGCTGGGCGTGGAACGGAGGCACTAGCTCGGGCAGGTGCTTCGCGCCCCGCTCGGCGCTTGAGAAGCACCGAGGCGACTTCCATTCTCTGCAGCACAGCAGAAACCGTTCGCCGCGGGTGCGCCAAGGCGCGGGCAACGCGCCAAATGGGCCTTGGCAACACCGAGCGCCAATACGCACGTGGCACAGCGTGAGGAGGCACTGTTTTTACGCACTTGGGCGTACATCGACTCGCAGCCATTATCCTCCGGAGCATGTCCGCCCGCACTTCGGCCAGTTCCTCCAGCTTGAAAAACCTTTGGCTCTTCATCGTGCTGTACACGTCCGAGATGAGCGCGATGACCTGTGCTATCTGCTGGTCGGGCAGCACTCGTCCCGGTGTCTGTGACCGAAAGGCCCATTCCAGGACCTCTGGGGGTACCTCTTTCCCAAGGATGCGAGCCACGAACCTGCCAACGGACACTAGACGATTAGTGTATTGTATGTCTGCATGCTGAGTACAGATGGCACCCGCATGTGTTCGGTATCGTACCAAAGGCTCTGACAAGTTCGCAAACTGGGTATGTCCGGCCAGACGGGTCCACAGCTCAACGTCTTGTGCGCAAGAAAACGACGGATCATATCCTCCACACCAATCCAGGACTGATCTGCGCATCATTACCGATGGGTGAGCGAAAGAGCGCGCAAACAGCAGCGCCCACACGATCATGCTGTGACGACAGGGTACCTCGTAGGCGCCAACGACCCTACCCGCCTCGTTGATCACTTGCATCTGGCTGCCCAGGACACCCACCTCAGGATGTGCGTCCAAGAAGTCCACCTGCCTGGCCAGGCGCTCGGGCAGACTCACATCGTCGGCATCCATGCGAGCAATGTGCTCGCCACGCGCCACCGCCAGGCCCTTGTTCAGAGATCGAGTAAGGCCCAGATTCCCTTCATTGCTAGACCGCACGATACGAGGATCCTCGAAGGCATCCAGGATCAGTGAACTGGTGTCCGTCGAGCCATCATCAATAATGATGAACTCAAAGTCGGTGAAGGTTTGGCTGAGGATGCTCTCCACGGCTTCCCGCAGGTAGCGCTCGCCGTTATGGACGCACATCAGGACGCTGACTTTGGGTGATCTCAAGATCAGTACCTCAGTCCAATTACGCCAAAGAGCTGCCGGAACCGGTTCTCCCAGGTGTGATCACGACGTGCGCGTTCAAGACCCGCGCGCCGCACCTTTTCCGCTTGCGAGTCGTGAGCCAGATAGTAGCGCACTTTGTCCAAGAGCTCCACCTGGGTATCGTAGCAAACAACCTCCTTACCGATCTCATAGTACTCGGCAAGCTCATCCTGGAAGCCAGTGAAGTAGAGTGCGCCACTCATCGGCGCCTCGAAGTCGCGCAAGCGAATGTGGCGCCTCAGACTCCCATCCGGCAGTCTCACTTCGGAAAAGCCCAAGCTTATCTTGCTGCGGCTGTACATGCGGATCAACTCATCGTCAGATAAAGGGGGATGACGACGATCCGAGGGTAGTCGCTGGTCCGTAGGCGAGCCCCGAACTATGGCCATGCACCTTCGCCTGAGCCGGCCCAACATGGCGCGAAGCGTGGTCGGCACGGCATAGTCCCATCCTGGCCCCCATGCGTGGCACTCGATCCCACCATGGTAGAGATGCGCCATATAACGCTCGCGATTGAGGTATCTGCTGCCGACGAAACTTACATCGTATTGCCTCGACAGTTCGTACGGCCTGTAGACCTGCGGATTGGCACCCATCTGGATGTGCACCGGATTCGCACCGACCGCGCGATAGAGGGGCTCCGCGTCGCGCTCGGGAAACATGCAATAGTCGAAATGCGGCGCAATCTCCGAGACAAGATCAAACTGGTGGATATTGTTACAGTAGAAGTTCACCGTCGGGATGCCCAGCGCCTTGACAAAATCGATGGCATCGGGAAGGATCATGGCCGAGTATAGATACCCCAAAAACAGATCGATGCCTGGCGACCGGTGGGCACCCGCGACATCCGCAACCAGCCTCGAAGAGTAGTGGGCCCGAGCTTCCACGGGGTCGCAGTGCGCATCTCGCCCCATGCAGTGGTAAGCCATGTCGCCGGAATCAAAGGACGGCTCGATCACATTCTGCCCCATTTGAACGAGGGTTTGCTTCAGATTGCTCTCCCAGATCCTCGATTGGCGCAGAACGACGTTGTTCGCGCTGGCCATGGCGACGTAGAATATGTTCATTCGTCAGGACTCTGCGCCCAGATACTGACCGACCGCCAGCGCCATCTCCTCCTCCATCTCGACCGGCCCAGAGCATTCGCGCCACTTGCCACAGGTGCGCCGCAAATGAAATGGGGGCTTGTCTGTCGTAGTTGTGCCGAAATGAACGACCTGGTATTCAAGAAGTAGACACTTCTCTTGCCACTCGGCAACGTCACAAGAAACCCAGGGAACCTTCAGCCGCCGTCGCACACCATAGGCGAACTCAAGAACCGCGTCTGGGGCCCTTTTGAACTCGAATAGGCCGCTTCCGCTGGCGCGAAAATCGCCCGGCCTGACTTTGCGGTAGAGGCACGCCGCAACATCCCCAACAACTATGACTTTCCAATCGCCCGGCAGTGCAGGAATGAACTCCTGAATGACGAGCGACCCGACTCCTCCAGTGCCGCGAGCTCGCTCTCGAAAGTGGCACTCAGCCACAGCCTCCAATTCTGAGGCGGAATCGACACGGCTTACCTGAGCGGAACCGTAGCCCTCCGCGCACTTTACGACGACCGGATAGCCAAGAGCCCAGGCTGCCCGCCTTAGCCCTTCCACTGTTGCCACCGCAAAGGAGGCAGGCGTTTCCAGCCCAAGGGTCTTGGCAAGGTGCGCTTGCAGCAGCTTGTTCTCATAGGCAAGGAAGTGTATTAGCGACGGAATCAGGATCACTCCGCTACGCTCTAGTGCTGGCAAGGTGCTGTTCACCAGCGCGCGGTATCCTCGCAGCCACGACGTCGCAGCAAGGCAATAACGAATGTTCAAATCGGCTATCAACCGATATAGCCCAGGGTCTTCATAGTGCGTAATGACAGTCGTGTACCCGAATCGCCTCAACCCCTCGGCTATCTTTGCCACATCAAAGCTCTCCGTCCAGACAATGCGCTGCGGCACGCGCAGCGCGAAATCCCCCAGTATGAGGAAGTACTCGGTCATGGTCTTGTCCCGAAGAACAGCCTGTCGAACCTCGCAAGCCAACGAATCACAAAACGGCGCACGCGAGGCTGGCGCAAAGCCACCGGATGAGGATGTGCGAGTTCCTCATGCAGTTGCCTGAGACGCGCCTGCAACTCGCAAATGTGCTGTCTCAGGGTCTCGTTTTCCCTGGCCAGTTTTTTCACTTCGCTTCGAAGCGTTTCCAACTCGCGCTGGCTATCTTCATTCATGTCCTACTCCGACGTGAGAGCTAAGAGCCTGACCACGATCTGTCGCCTCATCAGAGCGACCATGACCACTCGCCGTAGTTGATCATCGAAACGGCAGCAGCGGCCGGATGGTATGCGGACAGAAACGTATTCACAATCGAGTGAGATGCCAGAAAACGCGCATCCGTTCATTTCCTCCGCGCCCGAAGGTGCAAGCCGTAGGCCAGAAGCTGTTCAGATCCATTGTCACTCTTTGACAATCGGTTCAGGAGCCCGAGTACGATGCTTACCGCGAGTCGCTCAACTCTGGTCGCGCTTATCCCAGCATACCTCCCGCCGACGTGGGACAGTCGCCGCACTTCTTGTGCCAAGTACTCGAAGTAGTTGCCATTCCACCGCATATCCTCGATCTCGAAATCCAATTCGCTGAGCCAGTATTCATAGAAGTTCCGACTATAGCCAGTATAATAGAAGTATGGTGAGAAATGAGTTAGAGAACAAAAAGGGGCGGTCAAAACTAACACGCCACCAGGCCTCAGAAGCCGTGCCAACTCGTGTAAGGCTCGAACTGGATCAGGTAGATGCTCCAACACCTCGATGCACATCACCGCATCGAAGGAACCGTCGGGCTCGGGAATGGCGACAATATCCGATACGATATCTAGCTGCCGCTGATCCCAGGAGCCTGCCTGCAAGCCAGCACCATCGCCCTGTCCATCGTATTGAGCAAAATCTTGGGCCACGTAGTCGAGGTGACTGCAGAATCGCTTGTGCTGGAGTTGCCCTGCCCCGGCATCCAGTATGCGCTGTCCCGGGGGGATACTGGCCAGAGTACGTTCCAGCCATGCATCACGCGTCGCCTTGTTGCGGGTGCCGCACTGCCCTCCTCTAGCGGAGATGAACGAAAACAGTCGGCGGCCCACTTTTCTTCTGAGCTTACGCAGAAGGTAGAGCGGGTTAGGATTCATGGCTTCTTGGTGAAATGAAAAAGACCACAGGCATAGGTTGCATCACTCGGTCGATCCTTCTGCGCCCCGCCGGTTGGCCAGACCACCACGGGCGATCGTGCGGAGAAGTGGAATTGGCAAAGCTTCGCTGTCCAAGTAGGCCACGCTACTCGACGAATTTAGCATATACGTCCCCAAAAACTGTCTTGTCGGGTAGGGACATAAGAACCTCGACTATTTCCTCTGCTTCGACCCATGTTCGTAGACTCAGACGCATTGATTCTCCTAGCGAGTAGTTGAAGCGCGCCACTCCCATGTTGTCAAGACGTTCTATGCAGTCCGTGGCGCGGTCGATGAACTCTGGAGTGAATTCGAAAGAAATGGCTCCAATTGGATGAGATAAGCCCTTGAGCACCTCGAATTCAAATCCCTCAACATCGATCTTGCAGAAGGCTGGCTTGCCATATTCTTCGACTAAGTTGTCCAAAGTGGTCACTGAGACTATCACACTCTTGTCCCATCTGTACATCGAGAATCGACCACTGGCTTTGACACTGCTGATCCACTCTCTAGAAAGGCTTGAAATCTGGTGACCATCGCTAACCATCAATTCCGCCTTGCCCTCTTTGTCGCCAAGGGCCTTCTGCACTATTATCACTCTTCGATCATTTTGGTATTTCTTCCGAAGTTGCTGCACACAAGCATCTTGGGGCTCAACTGCTACTACGGTAGCCCCGAGCTTCAGAAAAACGTCCGTTCTATTGCCCAAACTCGCGCCGACATCAAAGGCTAGATCGCTTTTGCCCATGAACTCAGAGTAGAACCTGAGCATTTGCCTGCTATGGCGAACACGCTGTATGGATGCGCGAGGATGACCAATCAACGCACGCGTCGCACCCAAGTGACGCCAAGCTTCGCCAACCCCCGGAATACGCTTCAAGAACGACTTCAGGACAACTATCATCTTCGTTCGCATTGCGGATCACCATGTAGCGCGGCCGCTACCAAAGGATACGTCGAATAATCGTTCATTTCAGACATGCCGGACAGGATACCCCTTTCCGCTAGTCGGAGAAACCCTTCTCAAGCTTCCTAGCAACCACGTGGTAACCAACTGTGAAGTCCTCGACTATCTTGCGGTCCTCAAGCATCGAGTACACAATCGCCGGGATATTCTGCAACACTAGCCGGAAAATAGGCCTCAACACACGGAGACGGCGCGAGCGTAATGCTCCTTCAATAAGAGAATACGCCCTGCCATTCAGCTCAACCAAATGGCCGAATAAACCGCCATTGGGCTCAATCGAAACGACGTTCAATGCAAGCTCGGGTAGGTACCGTTCGTAGAACTGTCGAGTGTACCCTCCATAGAAGTGATAAGGTAGCTGGTGCAGACCGCTCCCCAGTGGGGCCGTGAGGATAAGTTTGCCTCCAGGTCGCAAGACGCGTGCCATCTCACGCAACGCGGCAATCGGATCAGGCACATGCTCCAAGACTTCTGTGCACAGAATGGCATCGAAGGACTCGTCGGCCACAGGGATTGCGCAGAGGTCGCTTATGATGTCGATTTCCCCATAGCGCAAGCCAGGGGTCTGAGCTAGGTCCTGGGTAACGTACTCACAGTGGGCAAAGTTCTGTCGATAAGGACAGGTCCCAGCACCCACATCCAAGACCTTTGTTCCTGCAGGCAAGTAGGCGATTTGCTCCTGCACCCATAGCATGCGTCTCTTCCACATCCGATTAGCCAACTCTGCACAGTAGCGGCTGTCAAAGATACTCAGTGTCTGGCGCAACAAGCGAAACCCTTTGAGCACACGCGAAAAGCTAGCAGCTCGGATGTTTCTTCGCTGGACAACCGCCCTGGCGTCTCTTCTGCGGGGGCGGTAGAGATTGTTGAATCGCGGCTTTGACAATGTCAAATGCAATGACTTGTCGGCTTTTGGCTGCCACCGTTCATAGAACAAGCGCAAATGCCGATCTACGGCCGCCTGCCAGCGAAGATACTTTTCCTTACTAGACCTGGCTACAGTCGACATCTCATTAACCACATCGATATGATAGTAGAAAACAGAATAGCCATGTTGCCGCAAGCGAAAACAGAGGTCCATATCGTCCTGGTGTAAAGGCGCGAAGCTGTCCTCATCCAGGTAACCGAATTCCTCCAATAGCGCCTTGCGCAACATGATCGGGCCGCGCATGACTGCATCGACCTCGTGCACTTTCTCACGTAATCTCGGTTCAAGCCGCGCGTCAACCCGGCGGCTACGCTGAAACTTGTAATTAGTAGCACCTGGTCCTTCTATGGACGCATCAAGAGGATAGAAAACTACGCCAGCGAGCCCCCCCAACACACCAACCCGGGGATTTGTTTCCATAAAGTAAACGAACTTCTCAAGCCAGTGTTCCTCATACAGGAAGGTGTCGTCTTGAAGGATGACGCAGTACTTACCGTCGGCAGCTCGCAACCCAATGTTGTTGGTTCGCGTTTCAAAGAGATTTGGCTTTTCGTAATACTTGACGTCCATGTTACAGCGAGCGAGGTACTTCTCGGCCCTTTCTCGAGAGCGGTCAATGCAGCCGTCAAAAAACAGATGCAGATCATAGTTCTGGTACGAACGCGTGGTACGGTACAACTGCCGGAGTAAACGTGCGACATCGCTCTCTTTGTTGAAGACAGGCAATATCAGGCTAACCTTGGGCCGAGTTATGTCTACAAGGCGCCCCCATAGCATCTTGTCAAAGATCTCTTGCAGCCGCGCCTTGAACAAGGGCCAATAATGTACGGTGTCAACGTAGTGCCGTGCCTGCCTCGACAGCGCACATAGCTCCTCGGGCGACAGTGCCATCGCTCGTTTCAGCAAGGCAGTATTGTCTGCGTGCGGCACAAAGTTGCCCAGCGGGGAATAGTCAATCCCCACCCTTCCCCCACTAGTTATTGGTACCAAGCCAGAGCTTAGACCCTCTTGCACAGTGCCAGCTTCCCCTTCTTCCAGTGACGGAACAACGATGAAGTGATGTTCAGCCAAGAGACTCCGAAATGCCTCCGTGTTTGATTCAACCCAACCGCAGTACTGGATTCGATCATCTTTGGCAATAGCTTCACGAATTCGGCTCTCCCACTCTGCTCCAGGGATCCTTCCCGCCAGGGTCAGTTGCCAATCACCGTCCAGCCCAACAAAAGCGTCCAACACATGAGCTATGCCTTTGCGCAGGCCCAGCTCGGTGGCCAGGAACAGAAACTTGTGCGGCTTGAAGAAGCCCCGTTTATCGTGGAATGGAATATGTTGGACACCATAGTGGATGTTCAGAATCTTTGAGCGTGGGATGCCCGCATGCAGCAGCGCCTGAAGAGCCCAATCCCGGCCTATCTGCAGGATGAAGTCAGCGCGATCAAACGTATCCTTAGCGGCCGCCAGGGTCTCAGCCACAGGAACACCAAGTCTCCTTGCCTCTGCGCGTAAGACTCTGTTTCGGTTGTGCGGATGCGTTGTCGCCATAAATAGAACACTGTGTTTTGCTTGAATAAGAGAGTGAATCCTACTGAAATGATTGATTTGCCCGACAAATAAATCAAATCTTTCTCCACGTAGGCAATCGGCCTCGGACGGATCAACATAGGTAACCCCTCCAAGACCCTGACAAGCCTCATATATGGCGCGGGCAATCACGGACGCACTGTATGTCAAGTCTGTCTTGCCTAGCGGGTCAAAGTGATACTTGGAGTAACTGATCAGTATCTTCATCAACCGAGATGCCTCCTGAATTGACGAAAAGGGCATCCATCTGCAGTAGGCTCCCATCTTTCGCGCTTCGATCCAGATAGGTGATATCAAATAAGTCGTATCCCAGGTCTCTTAGGGCTGTGTAGGTCGTATGAAACGTGGAACCACCTTCATGTAAGCGAACCAAGCTTAGCTCAACCCACACATAGCGTGCCTGACGGATAGTCTCTTTGCCACCCGCAATCACCTCATCTTCGTAGCCTTGCACATCAATTTTGACAAGGTCAGGCATCGGCAATTGCATTTTGCCCACGTACTCATCCATCGTCTCCACTTGTACCCTAACTGGGTGTTGTGTGCCAGTCTGAGGAAACTCATCCATATGCCTTTGAGTCATCTTTAAGAGTGAGCTGGCAGGGCTGAATTCATCCTGGTACATTTGCAGCTCGCTTCTGGAGCTCCCAAAGGCCAGGTTATGTGGAGTGATGAGCGCATGACCACCGACTCGCGTTACAAGGCGAGCATAGACCTCTGGAAGAGGTTCAAAGGCATGAACTTGAATTCGTGGTCCAGCCTCTGCAAATGCTAGAGACCATACGCCATCGTTCGCCCCAACATCATACACCACAGACGCTCTCAGCTGTTGCGCTGTTTTGGCTATTGTGGTCAGAGCTCCTATCTCCCAGTCGGAGCGCCCCTCCATCGAGAGATGCGGAAACACACTCTTGAACTCGTTGTCACGAAGATGTGATTGGTTTCTCGAGGAAAAGAAACGTGACAGATACCTGCATGCCTTTTCGTCAGAGGCGAGAGGCTCAAGTAACCAGGCAAAGAGCCTAGTAGCTAGCGTCTTGACAGGTCCCATTCTTGGCTCCAGGAGTGTTGACTACCCGTTGAAACCACGAGGCTCTTGTCAGCAGCAGAGCGTTCCTGGCATCTACCGTCAAACCAGTGCCGAAAAAGCCGCCGGCCTGGACCGAGAACCTCTCGGTGTTTGTCTCATCCACCAAATCCCCGCCAATCCATAGCTGCACGTAGATCCTATAGTCGCTGGCAGGCAGAGGTAGATGCTGAATGCGGCAAACGACCTCTGATAACCCATGAGTGGTCCGGAGTTTCGTCCCCTCCAATCTGTTGTGCTGCAAAAGAAGCTGGCGCCCAGTTGGGTCTTGTACTACCCACGAGACCAGGAGGTCCTGACTCATGCCATCTCCCTGGCACCCGAACACCAGTTCGATGTCCGTTCCACTGAGTAGTGTAAGGACATCACGTTGAAAGGGTGTGTCAATTCGAAAGTAGGCGATTCGATTGATGCCCCGCGGCTCGCGGAACCGTACCAGATGATCAGCTCGTCTTGACCAGTCAGCATGGAAGTCATCACTCAGATAGGATGAAATCACCTTGGAGGCCTGTCCATCTTGCATCAGGCGCCCGGCCTCGAACAGCACGCCACGATTGCATAACTTCTGAATTGCCACCATATTATGGCTCACAAAAAGTACCGTTCGGCCCTCTCCTGCCACCTCGCCCATCTTGCCCAGGCACTTCTTCTGGAACTGGGCATCGCCCACGGCCAGCACCTCGTCCACCAGCATGATCTCTGGCTCCAGGTGGGCGGCCACGGCAAAGGCCAGGCGAACGCGCATGCCACTGGAATAGCGCTTGACCGGAGTATCCAAGAACTTTTCGATCTCTGAAAAGGCCACGATCTCGTCGAACTTGGCGTCGATCTCGGCCCGGCGCATGCCCAGGATGGCCCCGTTCAGATAGATGTTCTCCCGGCCAGTGAGTTCGGGGTGAAAGCCGGTGCCCACCTCCAGCAGCGACCCCACCCGCCCGTGGATCTCGGCGCGTCCCTCTGTCGGCTCGGTGATGCGGGAGAGGATCTTGAGCAGGGTGGTCTTGCCAGCGCCGTTGCGCCCGATGATGCCCAGCACCTCGCCACGCTCTACCTCGAAGGAGACATCCTTGAGCGCCCAGATGATCTCCTCTGGCGGCGTGGGCTTGCCCAGGTTCCTGAGGCGGCGAATGGGGGCGGCGAAGGTGTCCATCACCGTCTCGGTGAAGCGCTTATAGCGCTCTTGCCGGCCGCCGATACGGTATCTCTTGCCCAGGTTCTCCACACGAATAGCCAGATCACTCATGTACTACACCACATCTGCAAAGCTCTTTTCCATGCGCCGGAAATAGTAGGCCCCACTAACCAGGAGGGCCAGCGCCGCTGCCACAGAAACGGCCGTCATCGGCCCTGGCCCCGTCTCCGTGTTCAGCAGCGCCCAGCGAAAGCCCTCGATCACGCTGGCCATGGGGTTGATGCCGTACAGCGCTCGCCAATGTTCCGGCACCAGGCTGCTGGGATAGGTCACCGGCGAGGCGAACATCCAGAACTGTACCAGGAAGGGCACGGCATAGCGAATGTCCCGGTATTGCACGTTCATCGCCGAGAGCCACAGCCCCACGCCCAGCGCCGTCGTCAGCGCCAGAAGGAGGAACAATGGCAGGCACAATACGTTCCAGGTCGGGGCGATGCCATAGTAGGCCATCATGCCCAGGAGCACAACGAAAGCAATGGCGAAATCGATCATGGCAGGCAATACGCTGGCCAGGGGAATCACCAACCTGGGAAAATAGACCTTGGTCAGCAGGTTGGAGCTGCCCACCAAACTGCTCGAAGATCTGGTCGTGGCCGTGGCAAAGTACTGCCAGGGCAGCATGGCCGCATAGCTGAATATCGGATAGGGCAGGCCATCAGACGGGATCTTGGCCAGGCGGCCGAAGAAGATGCTGAACACCACCATGGAGAAGAAGGGTTGGATGATGGCCCAGGCCGCGCCGAGCACCGTCTGCTTGTAGCGCACAGAGACATCGCGCCAGGCCAGGAAGAAGAGGAGATCGCGGTACTCGATCAGCTCCTTGAGCTTGAGCGAGATCCAGCCTCGCGAGGGCTCGATGATGGTTACCGGAAGACGAGCAAAGTCCGTCTCTGGTGCCCGTGTCTGCTGCGCCGTTCTGGCCACTTGCTTTTCAACCGTCACTCTTTCCGACACAGTCCACCTCACGTGCTGACGGCATCGGTACCTGGTAAAGAGGTTCCTTGGCCGCGGATGAAGCTTCGGCCCAGAAGGTGTTCGAGGATGGCCCGCGCGTTGTCCTCGGCGGTGTGCAACACGGTATCCAGAGTGATCTCTGGATTGAGGGGACGCTCATGAGGGTCGTCGATGCCGGTGAGACCCTTGATCTCGCCCCGGCGAGCCTTGGCATGGACGCCCTTGTTATCGCGCTGCTCGCACGCATCGAGAGGCGAATCGAGGGGGGGCGGCTGGCATATACCCTGAGTTCGT
>Ga0114930_10001296_pt1 | contig 24194 bp, 18 predicted proteins | sample AnhtaG_FD_87300 | JGI IMG/M metagenome (GOLD analysis project Ga0114930, IMG submission 87300) | Deep subsurface microbial communities from Anholt, Denmark to uncover new lineages of life (NeLLi) - Anholt_01485 metaG | ecosystem: Environmental > Aquatic > Marine > Oceanic > Sediment | place... | reverse complement strand
CTGTATGGTCTCAGCACAAAACAGGCATTGCTTTGTCTGGAAATCAGTAAACACCATTAACTATATATCGGAAATACACCAGAATTTGAGCAAGAGATTTTTTCGTCTATAACTGATAGAAACTCAAACTGATTGATTTCTTGGTTGCCTAAAAAACACAAGCAAAAACAATGGCTTCTTATGAAATTTCCAAAAAACCGTTTTTTCCCAATTTGTCCAACGCTTTAATAGCACTGGACTTATAGTAAAACCCCGTTTACAGCCAACCGGCTTTAGAAAAAAATCTCAAAGAAATGTAAAACATACTTGACAAAATGTAAAGTTTACTTTACATTTTCAAACATAGAGAAACCCAAAAATGTAAGAGGTAAAACAAGCGTAAACTGAGAAGTTTTGCTGCAAAATGTCGGCAAAGTGCTGAACAAACATAGAGAAGTCAAAAATATATGAGGCGAAAGCTTAAGCTGTGCTGCAAATTTCCTACAAAGTAGCTGCAAAGTGTTAAGTAAGAACTTGGGAAAGTGAGAAAAGTCAGAGATAAAGTATCCGGATATGAAAACAAATTAAGGAAAATACTATGAACAGAGCACAAAAAATAGCTTGGGTGTTCGTAATTACAACATTGTTGGTAATCGTTGTCAGCATCACAACTATCGTAATACTCTATTTTAAGGTTGGAATGCCAAACGCGCTCTACGGCTTTGGAACAATAGGCATTGCTGGTCTTGGCGGTTTTGCTATGCTATTCATCAAAAAAGACAAGGGCAAAGTTGCCTGCGATGAGCGCGACGAGCTGATTAGAAAAAGGGATGCTCTTGCCGGGTTCACAACGGCATACTTATTTGTTTGTGCGGCGTGCATGACGCCATTTTTCATTCTTGGGCCAAAGGGCTCAATATCAGTTAAGTGGCTACCCCAAATATTTATAGGGGCTTGTGTCAGTCAATTTGCTGCGCAATCGGTAGCGATTCTGGCTCAGTACGGCCGGGGAGGCAAAGGAGAACAATCATGAATAAAACACAAAAAGGCGCATGGTTTATTTTTGGGGTCGCAATTCTGCTTCTTACTTTCGGCCTCATCATATTCACGCAGATGTTTGCGGCCGGGGCAACGTCAATAAAGTTAGTCAGGATTTGGTTGTTAGTAATTTTGTTTTTTATGGGTATCTCGGCGGTTTTGCTTCGCATCAAACAAAGCCGGGCCGAGGTAGATTTCGATGAGCGGGACAATTCCATTAAGAAAAACGCCGTGTTGGTATCATTTATCTCGCTCTGTGTCTTATTGTTCGCTGCCAGCATAATTCCATCGTTCGTTGCCGGAGATGCAGGCTCAATTCCGGTTTGCCTGCTGCCAATTATCAATTTCGGCGTATTCCTTATTGTTATGCTGGTTCACTCTGTGGCGGTTCTGGTCCAGTATGGCTGGGGGGTAAAGGAGAAAAATCATGAATAAGGCACAGAAAGGAGCATTGTGTACTTTAATAGTTTCATTATTCCTTATTCTTTTTGGCATCCTGTTGTTTACCGAAATTGTCATTTTAAAAAACCTATTCATTTCTCTTCATAGATTTATTGCGTTGCTTCTTTTCAGCTTTATGGTGCCTTTGTTTATTTTTCTTCGCAAAAAACAAAGCCTCGCAGAAGTTGAATCAGATGAGCGTGATAACTTAATTATAAAAAGAGCTATATTAGTTTCCTTTGTTTCTGTTTGGATTATGCTCGCTGCAGTTTGTATCATACCACGGTTTATTGTCGGATATACAGGCGCGATTCCTGTTTGGGTATTATCACTTATTAACTTTGCTATCTTGCTTATCGCTATGTTTATATACAGCGCTGCGGTTCTGATTCAGTACGGCTGGGGAGGCAAAAATGGAGAAAAATAAAAGCTTTGGTGAGCAAAGCCAAATCATTAAAAACTGTTTGTTAAGAAACTGATTTTTCGAAAGGATAAATATAATGAGTAAGCTCCAGAAATCCGCATGGACCAATCTTATCGCAGTTTCAATGTGTGCGATTGTGGGTGGCGCAGGTTTTTCTTTATTATTCCTTCTAAACGCAAAAGGTATCGACTATATATTTATTTTTTTCATCGTCGGCAGTTTAACCAGTCTCGGGATATATATGTTTTACCGGAAAAAGAGTCCTGAAGCGGGCTTTGACGAACGTGAGAAGATGATTTACAAGCGAGCGTTAGGACTGGCAGCTTGCGCCCTAACGATATTTCTGGGCTGTGTCTGTATCATTCCATTTTTCGTTCTTGGCGGGCAAAATGTCATAAAGGTCTATTACCTGCCTCTGATATTTCTTAGTACCTTATTCGCCGCCCAGTTTGTTCATTCCATGGCGATTTTAATCCAATGCTCAATGGAGGAAGAAAATGGGCAGTGACAGACTCAGCAACAATATCCGCAAGCTGCGTTTCGAGAATGGCCAGATGACCCAACAGCAGTTAGCCGACCAGGTAGGTGTTACCCGCCAGACAATTATTGCCACCGAAGCCGGTAAGTACGCACCTTCATTGCCCCTGGCCTTTAAAATAGCCCAAACTTTCGGTGTGCCGATAGAAACTGTATTTCAATATGAGGCCGAGGATTCTTAGTGCTTTGTCACATCTCAATTGATTATTGTCATTCCCGCGCAAGCGGGAATCTCACTGTCTTTCCATATATGAGACCCTTCGCTTCGCTCAGGGTGACAATTGGGTCATTCTGTTTGACCCTATTCGAACTCCTGCAGCAGCTTCAGTAATTTGCGGTCGAGCTTATGACTGTGGAAGTCCTCGTACTCGACGTCTTTTCGGCCGGAGTCGAGAATGCCGAATGACCCGCGGAAGTTCCAAAGGGCCAGGCCGATGCCGTGGCCGGTAAGTATTTCCAGGACATCCCGCAGCCAAGCCAAAACCACCTTGTGGGGCGTTTTGTTATAAGCCCCGCCTTCGCCGCAGTGCACGCCAACTCCTTTTTTAGCAAGGTCGGCCCATTTCCGGTAATGCTGCTCCAGGCGTTTACGGTCCCAGCCGTGTCCGGGCCAGGCAGGCTCGGGGTATCTATCACTATTTACCCACGAGGCCTTGTGATGGCTGATAAACATCGGCTGATATGCCCGTGTACTCTGGCCGATTCCGAGGTCGGCTAACTCCGGCGCTGGTTCATTACCCCAGCTCATACCATCGGCTATGACTATACGGTCGGGATTTATTTCACGGATGGCCGCCACCGCAGTCCGAACTACCCGCTCATGGTCGGCACGGCTCATACGCTGCCCAATGGAAGGCGGCTCATTGATTAAATCGAAGCTGAGCTTATCTCTCGAAATACCCCGATACCGCTTAGCAAGCATCTGCCAGTGGAAGCAGAATGCCTCGAGCGGTTCCTTGTCCTTCCAGAGGTTGAACGGCTCGGTGAATTCCCTGTTCACCGAATATCCCGGGCCACGGTGAAAATTCAGACTGATGTGGAGGCCGTATTTGCCGGCAAGCTCAACAGCCCGGTCGAGCTTCTCTAACATTGGCTCGTAGAGCTTGTAGTCGTCTCCGTCTTCTATCCACAGCCGATAGCACATCGGAAAACGAACAAAGCCAAAGCCCCAGTCGCGCATCCAGTGGAAATCATCTTCCTGAAAATCACCTTTGCTTCGCATTGTGAACATATCCAGCAGATTGAAACCTCGCCAGCGCGGCAGAGCCGTTTGTGCGGGGGATTTGCCAGTCTTTACTTTTTTCTTTGGCTGACCTGCATACACAGGTAAGGCCACCGTAGTTGCTCCGGCGGCCACCATTTTCAGCAAACTCCGGCGATTTAGCCGGATGCCTGTTTCCCCGTGTCTTCCGGGCAATTTCCGTCGATTATTGTCCATAAGATTTACCTCACCTGGAAAAATTCTTCATAGCTTAAAATTTGAACGTTGACTGTTTGATACTGAAAATAGTAAATAATAAATAAAGAATAGTCAATAACAGAAAATAGTAAATAGAAAATGGCATTACCTATAGTAGCAATAATTGGTCGGCCGAATGTCGGCAAGAGCAGTCTCTTGAATGCGTTGGCAGGTGCGATGATAAGTATCGTCGAGCCGACCGCCGGCGTTACGAGAGACCGCATCAGCACCTTCATTGGAAGAGACGACCACTACTTTGAGCTTATCGATACCGGCGGATATGGGATAGTCGATAGCGACCAGTTGAGTGAGCATATCGAACAGCAAATCCTCCAGGCGATCGAGTCGGCGCAGCTTATCCTGTTTATGGTCGATATTCGCGATGGCCTGGTGCCGTTAGATAAAACAATAGCACGGCTTCTTCGCAAGAACGACCTCGACGTCATCGGCGTTGCCAACAAGGCCGACACAGCCAGGATGTTCCCTGCCGCTGGTGAGTTTTCCAAATTAGGTTTCGGCGAATTTCTGTGCGTTTCAGTAAAGAACAATCTAAATAAAGCGGTCCTGCTCGATAAAATCTTCGACAAACTCGCAACTCTGGGGCCGGGCAGGCCGGCAGAGCCGGCTATGAAAGTAGCAATCGTCGGCAAGCGAAACGTCGGCAAAAGCACTCTTGTAAACGCTATGGTCGGCTCCGAGCGGGTGATCGTCAGTGAGACGCCGGGTACTACCAGAGACGCTGTCGATGTGCGGTTCGAAAAAGACGGCAAGACCATCACCGTCATCGACACGGCAGGGATAAGAAAGAAAAACAAAATGGCCGACAGTATTGAGTTCTACAGCTACGTTCGTGTGACGCGGTCTATTCGGCGTGCCGACGTTGTGCTGTTTATGATTGATGCTGCTGCGCCGGTCTCGCAGGTCGATAAGAAATTAGCCAGGTTCATCGTCGAAGAACACAAAAGCTGCATAATAGTTATCAATAAATGGGACCTGGCCAAAGATTCGGCTGCCACCGATGACTACGAGCAGTATTTGACGAAACTGCTGCCGGGCTTAAAATATGCACCGATAGCCTTTACCACAGCAACCGAAGCAAAGAACGTCCAGAGCGTTTTGGATTTGGCGGCGGAAATCTTCAAACAAACTACAACGTGGATACCCACCGCCAAACTAAACAAGGCCTTTGAAATTATAAAACAAGAAAAAACCGGCACGGCCAAAGGCAGAAAAAAAGGATGGCCAAAGATTTATTATGTTACTCAAATCGCTGTCAATCCGATTACGATACTTATGTTCGTGAACAGGCCCGAACTTTTTGAAGAAAACTATCGCCGATTCATCGTAAACCGGCTGCGAACTATGCTGCCGATAGAAGAAGTGCCGATAAGACTGTTGGCCCGAAAACACAGAGAGTAGCAAATAGCGCTCAGCGGATAAGGGATAGGAAAGGGAAATTGATGACGAAGATATTTAACATTGTGAGCTTGGTATTACTCTTTTGTGGCTCGCATAGTGCGAATGGGACTGCGGCTATAGAAATTCCCGATTGTGACCTGGAAGCTTCAACCGAAATCCGCGTTAAATTAGAAACGGATGTAAAAGAACTCGAGAGAAAAGAGTTTAATCCGTCTGAATGCTTCGATAAGGTTTGGGAGATTATAAATAATGAATTCTGGGACCCTAATTTCAATGGTGTGAATTGGGAAGATGCAGGAAAACGATACAGGCCTAAAGTATTAGCCGCTAAGGATCATGAGTCATTTGCAGTACTAATCAACCAAATGCTGGCGGAGCTAAAAACGTCCCACACCCGTTATTTTACGAAGTGGGACCCCGGCTATTATATATTGGAAGTTGTGTTTGGAAAACCTGACTCTCATAGAAATGGAATTGGTGTGGTGACGAAAAGAATAGAAGGGCACCACTATGTCATTGCCGTTCTTAATTCATCATCAGCGGAAAAAGCCGGTATAGTTTTAGGGGACAGGCTGGTAGAAGTAAATGGTCAACCATTTCACCCTATTCGTTCATTTGAAAATAAGGCGGGTCAAGAACTCGAAATAATTATTCAACGAGGGCCATCAGAATCTACACCTCGTAAGCTAAAGGTTATTCCTCTTGACAAGAAAGAAAAAGAGCGGCTTGGTAACGATTCACATGCCAGCTTAAAAACTATCGAATATAAAGGCCATTCTTTTGCTTACGTTCGCCTTTGGTGGCTCCGCGGTTTGGAAATGAGAAACGCTCTGGAATATGGTATATATAGGGCAAACGAGACGGAGGGGATTATCATTGATATCCGAGATGGTTTTGGGGGTGATATGGGACATGAATTTATCGCACCTTTTTTGCAATATGGCTTAGGAGAAATAACAGTCGAATCAACAGGACGGCATCGAACCTTTAAGTCCATTGCCGGATGCAATAAACCAGTGGTAGTTCTAATAAACGGTGGTTCTCGTAGCGGCAAAGAAACACTGGCATATTTTTTCAAAAAGACAGGTAGAGGTGTTTTGGTAGGAGAACATACAGCCGGATATGTGACCGGTGGGAATAAGAGACAGATTTCAAAGGAATCTTTTCTTTACTACTGTGCGTACATGATGGTTGTTGATGGAAAGCGTTTAGAGGGTGTTGGCGTTGAGCCTGATATCGAGGTGCCTTTTGATGTGCGTTTTGCCGCAGGCAGAGATGTTCAGTTGGAACGTGCAAAGGACGAAATCGTAAAACTGATTGAATCCGGTTGTTAGCTATGGGCTGCTTTCCATTAAATATCACCGACAAACGAGTGTTTTACTAAGGAGATATTGGAATGGATACACTTTTACTTATGCTGGTTTGCGGAGGCGGGTATCTTGTCGCCTATCATACTTACGGGCGGTTTTTGGCCAAGAAAATATTCAAGCTCGACAAGAACGCCCCCGTGCCGAGCCGGGAACTTCAAGACGGCATTGATTATGTCCCCGCCCGTAAGGGGATAATCTTCGGACATCATTACACTTCGATTGCCGGAACAGGGCCGATTGTCGGCCCGGCTATAGGAATCATCTGGGGTTGGCTGCCGGCTATCCTCTGGGTGTTTCTCGGCTCTATCTTTATGGGTGCTGTGCACGATTTAGGGGCGCTGGTAGTCTCGATGCGAAACGAGGGCAAAAGCATATCCGAAGTCGCCGCCAAGTATATCAATATGCGTGTGCGATTTATATTCTTCGCCGTTGTATTTTTGAGTCTGCTGATTGTTATCGCAATATTCGGCGTTGTGATTGCGACGGTCTTTACGACGTTTCCGGAATCGGTCTTGCCGGTTTGGCTGGAGGTCCCCATAGCTATCGGGCTTGGCTGGGCGGTCTATAAAAAGAGCGCTAATGTTACACTTTCAACGATTGTGGCTGTGACGGCGATGTATCTAACCGTCGGTTTAGGGGCGTATATCGAGAGCATCAGGCCCGGGCTGTTTGTGCTGCCGGAGTATTCGTGGCTGCCGCCGGCTACGGGATTGTGGGTGATAATCCTGCTGATTTACGCCTGGGTGGCCTCGACGCTGCCGGTAACAACGCTCCTTCAGCCGAGGGACTACATCAACGCCTGGCAACTGTTTATCGCTATGGGTCTGTTGGTCGGCGGCACAGTAGTTGCTTCATTATCGGGTAACCTGCCTTTGGTGGCGCCGGCTGTCAACAGCGCGCTTCCGGCTGGTACTCCGCCGATTTGGCCTTTTATGTTCGTGATAATCGCATGCGGCGCCATCAGCGGCTTCCATTCGCTCGTGGCCTCCGGCACAAGCTCAAAACAGATCTCTAAAGAAACCGACTGTCAGTTCGTAGGTTACGGCTCCATGCTGCTCGAAGGATTCTTAGCGATGCTGATTCTTATCTGTGTCGCAGCGGGTATCGGAATGGCTCTGAAACTCGACAATGGCACAATTTTGACCGGCCAGGCCGCCTGGCAGCATCAATACAGCACCTGGATAGGAGCCAAGGGATTGTCCGACAAAATAGCGCCGGTAGTTATTGGTGCAGCCAATATGATGGGTAAACTCGGGATGCCTGAGGCGGTTGGAATTACGCTTATGGGTGTATTCATCGCATCGTTCGCCGGCACTACCCTCGATACCTCGATGCGAATCCAGCGCTACGTGATAAGTGAGCTGGCAACCGACCTTCGAATTCCATTTTTGGCCAACAGATGGGTGGCGACCAGTTTCGCTGTGCTTACAGCGGCGGGGCTGGCATTCGCAACCGGCGCAGACGGCAAAGGAGCAATGGTGCTTTGGCCTTTATTTGGAAGCGCAAACCAGCTCTTAGCTGCCCTTGCTCTTCTGGTCGTTACACTTTATCTAAAACGCAAAGGTGGAACGAAGTTTATTATAACAGCCGTGCCGTGTCTGATTATGCTGGTGATTACAAACTGGGCTATGGTCAAAAACGAAATGGCTTTCATCAACAAGGCCGACTGGCTTCTTGTTATAATCGGCGGCGGGATTTTTGCATTAGCATTGTGGATGACCATTGAGGCTTTGATAGCCTTTTTCAATCCACCCTGGTCATTGGAGCCTTAGTAGAAGTCAGAGGTATCAACTTGAATTTAGCTTGTTTCCGCGGATTTGTTAGCTTGATTTCGTCTTTGCGGACGAATTCTTCAGGGAAATTATAAACCACTTCTCTGCGCTGCTCCTCATTTGGTCCCTTGTCCTTGTCATCGTCAAGAATATTCAGGGTCACCTGGGACGTCTGGTTCTCATAAGCCTCTTTTGCTTCCGAAGTAGCTAATATAGTAAAAGTGACCACGTCGTTGTAATTGGTTACATCTACATCGTAATCGCCCAGGAGGTTCACACTCATAGCGATTACAAGCTTGGCTTGTTCTATAGTGTAATCGCTTAACGAGTCCGCTTCCGGCGGCATTTTGATTTGCACAGGGTCGAGGGCATGCCTTGTCTGACCTTCTGCAAATACAACGAACGGCGTTTTTTCAACGACCGAGAGCCTTGCCTGCTTGATATCCCTGGGCGTCAACGGAACTTGCGCTGTCAGCCTGCTATCGGCGGGCACATACATAACAACTTTCGACGGCTCAATGCTCTTAACTTCCAAAAGAGCTCCACTTTCATCAAAACACTCAATATCCAATGGTTTTTCAACAAGCTCAACAACATTGACGGTCAGTTTATCCGGCGCACAGGATTGAACGGCCAGGCCGATTTCTCTTATCTGGTCACTTTTCCTCAGAAGATTTAGCACGTCCAGCGGATATTCGTCGGGCTTGACCATTCCTTCCTGCTCAGCGTCCAAGAAGAACTCAAGTTGCAGCGAGCCGGTTTTTAGTTTTCGCTTTACCTCGGCGATTTTGGAGGCCGGACCTTTGAGCTCAATATTGTCAATCAAAATCGACGATTTGTCGTTGAAGCTGACCCAGAGATTTGGGCTGGATTTGGCTACAATTATCCGAGCGTTGGAGACAGGGAATTCTTCGTCCAGTGCCAGGTCTGTCCAGACCCATATCAGGACCGTTAAAAATATCACGATTGCTATCTTGCCGTATTTGACTTTTCTTAACATCGTATTTTGCATCTTTTATCCAGTGTGATTAAGTTCACGAAATCACGCTTGCAAGATGTTTTCTTAACGCAGATTCATCTATCTTCCGTGTAAGTTTTCCGTCTTTAGCGAGAGAAACGATGCCTGTTTCCTCGCTTACGACCAAACAGGTGGCGTCCGACCCTGCCGTTATGCCTATAGCCGCCCGGTGGCGCGAACCGAGCTCAACACCATCGATACTGCCGGCCTCAGCTAAAGGTAACTGCACACTGGCGGCAACTACTCTGTCGCCTCGTATTATAACAGCCATATCGTGAAGGGCTGTGCCGGGGTGGAATATGGTCCTGAGCAGGTCTGCCGTTACCTTGGCATCGATTCGAATGCCGGTTTCTATAAATTCGCCCAACGCCACCTGTTTTTCTATAACAATAATGGCTCCGATTCGGGCGGCGGAAAGTACAGTTACAGCGGTAACTAATTCTTCTACGGTTCTTGATAGCTGGTGTAACGAGCTCGCCCAGAAGCGGGGCTGACCAAGACGTATAAGCACTCTTCTAATCTCCGGCTGAAATGCGGCAACGGCGATAATCAAAACGCCAATTAAAAAGCCCTTGTAAAGGTGTCGAAGCCGAGGGAAGTCAAGCTGCTGGACGAGTAAATTTGAGATGAGCACCCCGATAACAAGAATGAGTATCACGCCGCGGAATAATCTCTCTCCGCGAGTGCCTTCGAGGAAGTCCACAATCCAGTAAACTACCAGGCCGATAAGAATCAGCTCGATGCCAACTTCCCACCAATCATTATTATTGGCCACGCGCCGGAAATAATCAACGAGTGTTTCCACTTTCAATTTCCTATTGAATGTAGTGCTTTTGTAAATTACAATTCAAATCAATAATAGAATAGTAAGTAGGCAATAGTCAATAGTCAATATTAAATCTTAATTTTACGCGGGTATAAGCTATGAAACGTAGTAGAATCAGCAGAGTCATGCAGATTTTAACAACATTGCAGGCGGGAAAAAGCTATGCCGTTAGTGATTTGTCGAAAATGTTCGGAACGAGCCGGCGAACAATCTTTCGCGATTTGAAAGAACTTCAGGCTATCGGCGTGCCATATCGCTACGATGCCAATACCGGCGGCTATACCATAGAGCCTGAATTTTTCCTGCCGCCGGTAGATTTGAGTTTGCAGGAGGCACTGAGTCTGCTTCTGCTGGCGCACAAGGCGAGGAACCAGATACAATTGCCGTTCAAAAATTCAGCACTTTTGGCCGCTTTGAAAATCGAAAACAATCTTCCCCCAAAAATCAGGCAATATTGCAATACAGCGCTACAAAATATCTCAACCAGGGCCAGCGCCCAGGCACCGGTCACGCATTCTGCCGGCCTTGATAAAACCTTCGCACAGTTACAGCAAGCTATCGTAAAGAAACGCAAAGTGAACATCCGTTACAATTCGCTTTTCGAGGGGACAATTATTGACGTTGAGCTATGTCCCTATCATTTGCTCTATAACAATCGGGCGTGGTATGTGCTTGGCCGTTCCAGTCTGCACAAAAGCGTTCGCACTTTCAAGCTTAACCGCATCAGGGAGCTAACAACTATCCAGAGATGCTTTGTGGACGGCGATAATTTCGACGTGTACGATTATCTTGGCCGGGCCTGGTCAATGATACCGGAAGGCAGAATCTACAATATCAAGCTGCGGTTCCTGCCCAAAGTAGCAAATAATGTCGCCGAGGTACATTGGCACAGCTCACAAAAAGTTGTTCGCAACAGTGACGGCTCAGCCACCATAGAATTTCGCGTGGACGGCCTCGGGGAAATCACCTGGTGGATACTCGGCTACGGCGACCAGGTCCAGGTGCTCGCGCCAAAAGAGCTCCGCAAAAAAGTCCTCGAAGTCGCAAAAAATATGGTCGAATTAAATGAGAAAATATAAATTATATCCATAGCTTCTCATTATTGAAAAACAGCCCACTATAAAACTGTTTTTTCTGTAGCGCTTTGTTCACATCAACGTTCTATATTACAGAACTGATAAAGCAATTTTCACAGGAGATATTTAGTGTCGGATAACCCTAATCTAACTGCCGCTGACGAAAAGCTCGTCGAAGCTACCTTGCAGGGTGATATTTCATCCTTCGGTATTATTGTGGAGCGATATTGGGATATGGTTATAGCATTTGCACTAAGCAGGATTGATAATGCCACTGATGCGGAAGACATTGCCCAGGAAAGCTTCCTCAAGGCATATTCACAATTACACAGGCTCCGAAATCCGTCACGCTTTGCAGGCTGGCTCAGCAAAATAACAGTTCAGCAGTGCGTTAATCATATACGCAAAAATGCTCACAGAAGAATTGCATCAAGCTATACCACTTACGATGTTGATGCCTCCGCACAAGCTGTTTCATTCAATAGCAATCCGGTCTTAACTGACGAACAAATCTGCTTCGTCAGACAGACCGTAAGCAGACTGCCCGAGAAATTCCACAAAGTAATAATTATGCGGTTTGTTACAGGACTTTCCGCGGTGCAGATTGCAAAACAATTAGGCAAACGTCACGGAACAGTTAGAGTTTGGCTGCACCGCGCATATCAAATATTACGTAAGGACCTTGTTTCACTTTTTGAGGAGGTCAAATAATTATGAGCTGTGAGAAATACAATGAGCTTATCGAAAAATACTTAAACGCAGACATAGAAGATACAGAACTTGATGAGCTGAAAGACCATAGCCTGCAATGTGCATCCTGCCATAAAAAGTTTGAGCACATCGGCAGGTTTGAGGCCATCGTAAAAAACGCATTTTCTTCGGCTACTACTGCCGAGCAGGCCTCGGATTCTATCCTGTCTAAACTGCGGGCGAGACGGGTTGCCTGGGCTCCGGCAGTGATGTTTAGCAAACAAATGGCGGTTGCTGCCAGTATCTTTTTGGCTGTAGGCCTTTTATCAGGATTTGGCCTGGCCAGATTTAACACTGACAAGCAAATCGCAGTACCGACGGCAGCAAAGGTGCCGATGAAAGTTGCCCGGCTTAATGGCACAGTCCTTGTAAAACACCAGGACTCAGACCTCTGGTATCCACTGATGCCTGGCTCCAGTATATATCTGGGCGACACATTCCACTCAACAGGCCAGTCAACTTTTATCCTGGAGCTGGAGGATAAATCCACGATCGAATTGAATCAGAACAGCATGCTGGTTTTGAAGTTGTATAACGGCGGAACGCAGTTTCATCTTGAGCACGGCAAATTGGCCGCTGCTTTAGAAAGTCCGCATCCGCCATTTTTCGTCAGCACTCCACACGGCCGGGTGGAGGCGCTGGGAACAGAATTCACAGTAACCGTCGAATAGACTAAAGAAAATTGCCCCTCTGTTGTACTTGAGAGGCACCAAGGAGACATAAAATGAAAACGAATTTAATTAAACTCTGTGCTGTCATTCTATTGGCAGCCCAGACAATTGTTCTTGCACAAAAAACAGAAGTCACCGTTCAAAAAGGAAAGGTCATAGCCGAAACAGAAACCAAAAGCGTGGCTGTCGATGCAGGGAGAAAGGCAATCCTTGAGCCAGACAAAAATCCTATCGTCACTGTTGATGACCCTATGGTGGACGATGTAATGGAAATCTACAAATGGGCTGAGCAGGAGAAACAAGAACAGAGAGAAAAAATCGACAGTACTAGCATTCAACTTATCAAGGTCGAAAATGAACATCTTTTCACGCTGGCCTACTTACTGGAAACACCTAACGACAAGTCTGAACCAAGTAACATATTCCGAATCGGGCCCGCCTCCATTCTCGACGAACCCAAGTACTATGATCTGCAGGGCAATCTGCTGGAGTTTGACTTGGTAAAGATAGATGCCCGGAGCGGTTACTACTCTATGCATTTTCCCAAACCGGTTAAGCCAGGCGAGAAATTCAGATATATCTGTGTCAGCAGAATTACCTCAGACAAAGGAATCCGGAAGGAAGGCACATTGCGGTATCTCATGCTTCGCTGGAGCGCGCCGAATCAGTTGAATTACTTTCGCTTTATCTTGCCCAAGTCAGGGATTTTTGTCGACTCGTCTCGGCCGGTGACAATAACGGACAGCTTCGACGGACGAGTCGCTGTGACCATAAGAAACTATACAGGCCCAATAGCTGATGGCATGTCTCAGATTGCCTTTCTCTGGCCGGACAAGGACGGCACGACCCTTGCAGACCTTCCCCCACGATACCGCGGCCTGCGCGACCAACGGGAAGAGGTAACTGCTCAAGAAGGCCGACGCAGAACAGCGGAGATACTGGCTGGCAAGACCTACGAGGATCAAAGTACACCTCTGACAACCTTGCTCAGCCTGTATAGTGCTGCTGTCCACAAGGACACCGAGCTCTTTCTAAACCTGGTTGATCCTGAACTCAGGAAACTTGCAGCCGGTCAAATGGATCAGATCATGGGTATGGCCGGCCTCATAGTAAATCACGAGTTTCTCGGCACGCCAAGCTTGCCAAAGCAGCCGACAAACGGATATGAGCATCCGGTCCATCTGTGCCGAAAAGGATCACTACTACGCGAAGTGACTTTGGAGATGGTCTACCGGGGCGGCAAATGGTATTTGAAGGGCCTTCAGTCAGGTGGCAATAAAGCAGACACTAACGAAGAAACTGATAGCAAAGCCTCAGGCGGCGCGACGATATCGCACACCAAGACCGATCTGAACGCAGCCACGTACGAAGGCCTCAAACCGGGCCAGTTCATGAAAAAGTGGCTTCTTCTGGGCCCCATCCCCGTTACCATAGCTGGGACTGAACCTACTGACTACGAAACGAAGAAAAGGGCCTTTAGCATTGACCCATTCAGTCTTGAGCTACTCGAGCCAAATGTTACCGTTGGCGAAAAGGAATATGAATGGGCTGTCCTACACTCGGACTACGGCGTCGTGGACCTGACCCAACCATTTGGTAAAAGGGATTATATGTTCGCTTATGCGTGGGCTCAAATAGATATGGCTAAGGAAACTCGTGCCACCCTGGCCATCGGCTACGACGATATCATAAAAGTCTGGCTGAACGGTCAGCTCATTCATGAGCATTGGGGTCTCACTGAGCCGGACGGCGATCTTATTCCGGTTACCCTTAGAAAGGGTAAGAATCAGCTTGTGCTGAAGATTCTAAACGAATACGGCCCCTGGGGATTCTCGTGCAGGTTGTTGGAAAAGTAAGGACAGCCGTCCGTTAAATAATAGGCAAATTAGGAATCCTCAAAAGACATTCGGATTAGAAGTTAATCGAGCATTAAGGCCGTTTTTTCAAAGAAACGGCCTTTGTTGCTATTTGCCTCTAATTTTCTTGCATTTGGCCTGTTTTCACTGTAAATTAATAAAAAAATACAATAGTATAAAAATGATGCCAACGTAGCTCAACGGTAGAGTTCTGGTTTTGTAAACCAGTGGTTGTCGGTTCGAATCCGACCGTTGGCTTTATCAATCCCACTCAACTACCACATAGATATAATCTGTCAATGTTTTTCTGTTAGTAACGTTGTTATTATTCTTGATTTGTAACTGGAGTGATTTTATCTTTTCGCGTGTATCCACGATATTTGTAACATCCCATGAGTCCACAGCCTCATTGGATTGGCCTTCATGCACCGGAGCGTTTATTGATGCCCAAACCACCGGCTTAGTTGGCCAGCCTGTGCCTATAGCCCATTCTAATTTTCCCTGGGCAAATCGTTCTTCCTCGAAGTGCTCGACACGAACAACGACTGATTTTATTGCGGCGTCCGCCGGGATAGATACGTCTGAAAAATCATAGGATACGTATGAACCGAAGCTGGTTCCCAACCGGTTATTGTCGCTGGATTGGACAATGTTGGTTTTGCCGTCTGCTGATAATGTTTTTTTGTTTCTTTGATTGTAGCCATCCAGTACGGTTAATTTTGCTATCCTGGGCGGAGCTGGATTTACCGTAATGGTAAATGATTGGGTATCTAAGGCTGGAATACTATTGCTATCGGCGACCTTGACCACTACCTCATTAGCCCCGACTTGGGCATTCGTCGGTTTCCACTGTATCAACCCGGTAGCGGAATCTATGGTCATATCAGCAGGTTTAGTGGTTAAGGAGTAAGTTAGCGTATCTCCCACATCCGGGTCTGCGGCGTCAACATCATACGTATATAACGCCCCGGCTGTAGCTGTGGTTACAGGTGTTGAAGTGGTTACCGGAGCATCGTTGACCATGTTTACCATAACATTCACGCTGGCGGTATCAGTTTGGCCTTTGTCGTCGCTAATAGTGTAGGTGAAAGCATCGCTGCCATAGAAGTTCGCGTGGGGGCTATAGGCCAGCGTGCTGTCGGGGTTGATGGTAACCGAGCCATTGCTGCCCTGGCTAACAGTCGTCACCGTAAGCGTGTCATTGTCTATGTCAATGTCGTTTGCCAGCACATCAATCATTACTACCGGCGTGTCCTCCTGAGTAGTCGTAGCGTCACCATTGGCCACTGGCGGGTCGTTGACCGGGGAGACCGTGATTGACACGGTTGCAAGAACGCTGTCCGCTGTGCCATCGTTGACCTTGAAGGTGAAGCTGTCTGATCCGTTGAAATTCGTGTCGGGCGTATAGGTCAGGTTTGGCGCTGTCCCATTCAAGCTCCCGTGGGATGGACCCGTTACCGTACTGTAGGCCAACGGGTCTTCATCCGGGTCACTGCCCATCAAGCTAATCGCCACAGGCGTATCCTCCGTTGTGGTTACCGAATGAGGCTCCGCCACAGGGAAGTGATTTGGAGCGACATTGATGGATACCGTTGCCGGGGCACTGTCCGTTGCGCCGTCATGCAACTTGAAAATGAAAATGTCTGGACCTGTGAAGTAAGGCTCGGGCGTGTAGATGAGCCTTCCGCCGGTATTGAAGTTCGAGTCGAAAGTGAGTGTGCCGTGCTCAGGTTCTGTGCAAATAATGAACATCAACGGGTCGCCATCCACATCACTCCCTGTCAATGTAGCGGATACAGATTTGTTTACTTTTGTCATCTCAGACTGAGGATTTGCTATAGGAGCATCGTTTACAGCCAGCACTGTAATCGGTATCATCACCGGGTCACTATCTGCCTTGCCGTCGTTGACCCTGAAGGTGAAACTGTCTGGGCCGTTGTAGTTCAACGCCGACGTGTAAGTCATACTGGGCGCTGTCCCACTCAAGCTCCCGTGGGACGGAGCTGTTACCACATTGTAGGTCAACTGCTCTCCATCGGGATCAGTTCCCATTAAGATAATCGGCACCGGTGTCTCCTCCTGTGTCGTTGCACTACCCGGCTCGGCCACTGGCGGGTCGTTGACTGGGAACACCGTGATTGATACGGTTGCAAGAACGCTGTCCGCTGTGCCGTCGTTTACCTTGAAGGTGAAGCTGTCTGACCCGTTGAAATTCGTGTTGGGCATATAGGTCAGGTTTGGTGCTGTCCCATTCAAGCTCCCGTGGGATGGACCCGTTACCGTACTGTAGGCCAATGGGTCTTCTTCTGGGTCACTGCCCATCAAGCTAATCGCCACAGGCGTATCCTCCGCTGTGCTCACCGAATGAGGATTTGCTATAGGAGCATCGTTTACGGCTAACACTGTAATCGGTATCATCACCTGGTCACTATCTGCCTTGCCGTCGTTGACCCTGAAGGTGAAACTGTCTGGGCCGTTGTAGTTCAACGCTGGCGTGTAAGCTATAGTGGGCGCTGTCCCACTCAAGCTCCCGTGGGACGGACCTGCTACCACATTGTAGGTCAACTGCTCTCCATCGGTATCAGTTCCCATTAAGGTAATCAACACCGGTGTGTCCTCCAGGGTTGTCGTAGCGTCACCAATGGCCACAGGCGGGTCGTTGACTATGCTCACTGCAAATACTATAGCCGAGAGAATTACTAATGCTGAAATAAAGGCAAATTTCCTCTTTATTGCTCCTGGTGGAAAAACGTACTGGCGGATTCGCTTGAAAGTCTTTATCACCTCTGCAGCCTGAGCCTCGACGTTGTGTCGTTCTTCGCTTTCAGCCTTCAGGCTCTCTTCTACCTTTGCTCCGGTTAGGGCCTCAGTCTTTGCCTTTTCTTTAGCTTTGGATAGCTTTTCCTCTGCTTGGGTTAGTGCCGCCGAATACGATTGGACCTTTTCTTCTGCTTCTTCTGCTTCTACCTTGGCTGCCGCTATCGCCTTTACAGCCTGAGCCTCGACTCTTTGTCGTTCTTCACTTTCAGCCTTCAGGTTCTCTTCTGCCTCTGCTCTGGCTATAGCCTCAGCCTTTGCCTTTTTTTGAGTTTTAGATAGCTTTTCCTCTGTTTGGACCAGCATTGCCTCATATGATCGGACCTTTTTTTCTGTTTCTGTTTTAGCTGCCGCTATCGCATTTTTAGCCTTAATCTCAATTCTCTCTGCCAAGACACTATGCCTGCGGTACTGTGTGGAGAGCATCTTTTCTGTTTCAGCTTTCACTTTTTGTTCCGCCATGGCTCTGGCCTCAATTTCTGCCTTTAGCCTTTGCTCTGCTTTTGTCCTTGCTTCAGATTCGGTCTTCAGCCTTCCTTTTACTTTGGCCATTGCCTTGGCATAAGCCGTTTTTTCGGTTTTGTCCTTGGCTTTGGGTTTGGGCTTGGTATTGGCTTTGGTATTGGCTTTGGGTTTGTCCTTGGCTTCCGGCTTGGTTTTAGCTTGGTCTTGTGTTGCGTTTATAGCCTTGGCCTTTCTCTTGTTAAACCAGGCGACTAAGACATTCTGGCTGAATGTTCTTCTCATTTTTCGTGTCTTTTTCATAGTACCTCTCTGCTATGGTATAGGCAAACCAGGGAGGACAATGAGCATGAAGTTGTTTCGTCTATACATTCCTGCGACTTTAGTCAAATAGCCCAATCACCTGATTAGTCCCGCACCAATTAAGTACAGGCTCACCCCGTTAGAAACTAATTCCCATATTGGACTGTCAGGCTTTCAGCGCCGATTTCTAACGGGGCTCGCGCCTAATTGGTGCGGGAGAAAGTGCGGAAAAAACACCCATTTCAGGTTACGGCTGAGCAGGCAAAGAATATGGGCAACAGCAAACTGGCGGAAGTCTTAACCGATACGCTGCGTCAGATGCAAACGAAAATCCGAGTAAAACAAGGTAAAAACCGTTCGACTATTGACTAAATCTTTTTAATAATCAATTCATAGGTCTGGTAGCCAATGAGCGGTATTAGCAAAATTCACAACCAAAATTATCCAAAGTTGGGGGAAAGTTGGGTTTTTTTTAGGTTTTTTTGTGGGGATGTTTGTTTTTGGGCTAATAATGAGGTTTTTGGGGGTGTAATTGGACACTTGGTTAATTCAGACTTTAGCCAAAAATTTACATAAGTGCTTACGTTACAAGAGCATAAGTGCAAAAGTAGGCAAATTTAGAAATTAGCGTTTTTTGGCATTTTTTTCAATTTTTTTGGATAAGTTCGGAAAAATGAGTACTTTTTGACCCAAATTTACCCACCCTCAATATCAGCCCAAAAATAAGGGTCGAAAAGTCAAGTGGAAATCCGTAAATTTTTTAAAAAATTACGGCGTCGCTCCCTTCGACTCAATTCACGGTAAACTCCGAAGCGTTTCACTATCCTGGATGCTTGATGCTCGATGCTCGTAAGATGGTGAGTGGCTAAAAGATTATCGGATGTTGCAGTGGGTGGGGGAAGATGGTTGCAATTTACGATTGACGATTTTGTTTGATGGCTATTGAATGGTGAGAGGTGGTGGTTCGTGGCTCGTGACCCGTGACCCGTAAACGGAGGTCCCCGTTAGAGACCCAACGGCAAAAGTCTCTAACGGGGCGAGGCATATCCGCTTAGGCTAAAACTACAGCGGATACCCTTCTTAACTATCCTGTTCCCAGCTTAATCTCGGCTATTCAGGTCTATGTTTATTTGATAAATCCTGGCGATAGAAACATGGAATGCCCACCACCTTGACTTGCCAACGGTCGTTCCATAGCGGGATGGTCGTGAGGAAATGAAAGTGGCACGGGCTTCCAGCCCGTGAAAACACGGCCAAGACGGCCGTGCCACATCTCCCAGAACTCCTCATCACAGCGGAGCAGGATGTTCTGGCCTGGTTCCATTAGGATCCACAATGTATGTCCGGGTCAGCTCGTGCATTCCTGAAGCCCGGCAGACTTCTTACAAAATCCGTCAAAGCATAAATAGTATTGACATTGTAACTGGGTTCAACGTGATATATGTACTCCAGGTTGCCACCGTCGTTCTCTTCAAAAATACGTTTGGCCCAATGCAATATCGAATCCGTCCTTTCTGAAGACAAATCATGTGGCAAAGGAGCAACACTTATCAGCATTTCTTTTCCGAATACTTCCCGGGTTCTTCTAATTGATGTCTCACCGCCGAGGTCGAGAGAATAGAGACTTGCGATTTTGGAAAATGCTTCCAGATGATTAGTGCTGGGCCCACACGAATGTAGGCGAATAGGGCCGAGTTCTTTGCCGATTTTTGAGGTCACCGGCACCACAAACTTTTCAATGAGCTCCGGACTAACCATGCAGGATGAACATTCGCCCACATGCACCCCGGTTATGGGCAAATTAGCTATTTGCGAAAAGTGCCGGCAAAGAACAATAAATGCATCACCTATCCAGCCCATGATTTCCAGGCACCGTCGCGGTTTCGCCATCATGTCCATAAAAAAAGCCTCGCCGAGAAATTTCTGGGCGGAGGTCATCACTCCGTGTATGGTGGCCCGGCCGGATAGATCCCAGAAAAACGGTGGGATAGGACGAAGCTGCCTCTGGGAATCGTCTTGTACCTGGCGAATCTGTTCGTCGAAAAGCCTGATTAACTTCCGGTCGAGTAAACTCTTAGGTGCGGGTAAGTCGCCAAGGTCCTTCCCTACAAAGCAGCCTGGGGCGATATCGGCATCGTAACTGTTCTGAGGTACAAAATCGGCACCCAGCAACATGCCGAGAATCATATTCGGCTGAATACCTCCAATCTGAATTTGGCCATTGTCCCAATAATCGGTCTGTCCCAAATTGGATTCTGAATAGAAAAGTCGCATGCCGGGAAATTGTTCTTCTGCGTATTCATTACACCGGCAGTCAATAGCATAGCGTTTTTTGGGGTTAAAATAGTAGTCGCGATCAAACGTTACACCCAGGGCCTTGGCCATCCATCCTTTTGAAAGTGTTCCTGAGGTTGTAATCATCTCTATCCTTTATAGGTCATAACATGTTATCCAATTCGCGGATGGCCACAGGTCTGCCCAATTCGGCAGAAAGGTCGGCTGCAAAGCACACAGCCTGAGTTTGTGCCGCATCTTCCAAGTCCGGATATGGTCGTTTATCCTCAATGATACAATCAAGGAAATGGGATACTTCACCCTCAAAGGGATGATGGGCGACGTCAGCACTGTCCGGCTGAATGCAGGGAATTTTCAGAAAGTTGTTCTGCCCTGGAAAAAGCTTCGGGGCAAAGAGTTCGTTATTGCGGAGCGTGCCCTCGGTGCCATAGATTCCGATGTTGAACCTATATGGCATTTGTGCGTCGAATGTCGTTGTACTGCGCCCAATCTTGCCATCTTTAAATTTAACGTTAACTGAAATTGTCCCTGGGTATTCTATGGGATTTTCAGTTTTTACCTGATAGGCACAGACTTGCTCGGCCTCGCTCCGGGCAAACCAACGGAGCGCATCTATCGCATGGCAACCTCCAGTTAAGATTGCCGTTCCACTTTGTTCTCGGATAGCATACCATTTCTGGTCAGGAGTCATCCATATCCGGTGCATATAATCGACCTCAATCATAAAAATATTGCCAAATGCCCCCTGTGTTATGAGTCGGTCAATCGTCATCAGTAGTGGATTCCAGTGCAGTACGAAACTAACCAGGGTCTTGACCTTGCCCTTTTTTACGGCCTCCTGCTGCTTCCGCACATCTTCTAATGTCAAGGCCACTGGCTTTTCGATTATGATGTGCTTGCCTTCCTCGGCAGCCGCAACAGCATATTTCGTATGCTGGTTGTGAGGCGTACAGACCACGACAATGTCCGTATCTTTCCGCCGAAGCATCACAGCAGCATCGGTTTCAATCGCACACTTCAAATCATACCGGTCACGATACCGTTTTGCATTTGCACGGTTCCGGCTAACCAGGGCACGCACTTCGGAACGTTCATCTTTCTGAAAGGCCTTTACGTACTCCTCTGCCACCGAACCACAACCAATAATCCCCACGCCAAGTCTGTTCATATTCTGCTTCCTCTCTTTTTAGCAGTCATCACGCCTGTAAGAAGCGTGCGTATCCGCATATACTTCTCTTAGCCAATATTCACGATTATAACCAAATAAGACCTTATGTACAGAAGCTCAAATATGGTAACCTGTTCGTTTGTCTGGCCGCATAACCCCAATGTTGTGCCTCCGGGGCCCTTTTGGTGTTGGGCACCCCACGGCGAGATTTCTGACAGTAATAATACACGGCAAGGACATGAAACTCAACCTTTTTTCCGTCAGTTGCGGAGGTTGGCACGGTCAAACGGATATTCATAAACAGATAGAACAAGGAGAAAATAAGATGAGAACACGACGGATTTTTCTAAAAACCTGTGCATTAGTCTCTGTAAGGCACGAAGGAGAACCGAGTTGACCAGGCTTTATCCCTGGGGAGACCGCTGGTAGAGAAGAATGGCCTGCTGATTTCTGAAAAAATAGGTATTATTATGATACCTCACAATTTTATCAATAACACATTCCAATGCATGACCCAGAGATTTTTCTTGACGTGAAAGCGGTTAATTTAGTATAAATAGGGTTGGTTATGCTTGGGCCCGTGTTGGCTTGTGTCTGTGGATTTCGATCCTCTGACGAATGAAATTTATGTAGTTTTTTGGGCTTTTGCCTGTCTCGGCGTGGCCGAGCCACGACGGAAAGGAAGGAGGTGGTGTCAAGTCGTAAAAAAACTTATCCTGGGCAGAGGTAAAAAATGTAGTGAGTGTGAGAATTATTATCGGTCGTTTTGTTTGAAGTTGCCTGCGCCTATCGGTTTCGCTGGCACAGGTGTTTGTTGACAACAAAGAGTGTTTTGGTGTGTGGCCAAAGCATGGTTATTTTAACTTTTTTGAAGGAGGATTATTATGTCTAAGAAATTGATTTATCTAATTTCTTTTGTTTTGGTGCTGAGCATAGCAGGCAATGCCTCAGCCGAACTGGTGGCCCACTGGCCATTTGATGAGGGCTCAGGGAGCATCGCCTATGACGTAGTGGGCGGAAACAACGGCACCCTCGTGGGTGATCCACAGTGGGTGGCCGGCAGACATGGCGGCGCACTGGAGTTTGACGGTAACGGCGACTATGTGGACTGCGGGAATTCGCCGGATCTCACTATCACGACGGGCCAGATTTCGGTCATGTGCTGGATTAAGGTCAATCCGTGGACCGTGACGTGGGAGTGCATTCTCGCCAAAGGGGAGAACGAGTATAGGCTGAGCAGATCGGGAAGTGGTAATGCTACCCACTTTGGCTGTCAGGGTACCTCGGCCAACTACTTTGATGGGAGCACCGTCGTGACGGACAATGAGTGGCACCACGTTGCCGGCGTGTGGGACGGGTCCAATATGACGATTTACATTGACGGTGTATTTGATACGGCCGTTGTATCTACGGGAACAATGAACACCAGTACCGCCAACCTTTTCATAGGCGAAAACTCGGGAGCAACGGGCCGCCACATGACCGGCCTCATCGACGATGTAAGGCTTTACGACAACGCGCTAACGGTGGAAGAGATTCAGGCTGCTATGGAAGGCGGTAAAGGATATCCGTATGCCTTGGGTCCTGTCCCGGCTGATGGTGTAATGCTTGAGGATACATGGGTGAACCTTGGCTGGCGGGCGGGAGATTCTGCTCTCTCGCACGATGTGTACTTAGGCGATAATTTTGACGATGTGAATGACGGCACTGGCGATACGTTCCGGGGCAACCAGGCCGCAACGAACTTGATTATTGGCTTTCTCGGATTTCCTTATCCGGATGGTCTTGTTCCAGGCACAACTTACTACTGGCGAATCGATGAGGTCAATGACACCGACCCGAATAGTCCGTGGAAAGGCGATGTCTGGAGCTTTTGGATACCCCCCAGGACTGCCTATAACCCCAACCCCGCTGATGGCGTCAAATTTGTGGACCAGGATGTGGAGTTTAACTGGATCGCAGGTTTCGGTGGGAGATTACACCATGTATATTTCGGTGACAATTTTGACGATGTGAACGACGGCGCTGGTGGCACGTACAAAGGCCCGATACCAGCTACAACATTTACTCCCGGCACACTTGAATTGGATAAGGTTTACTACTGGCGGGTTGATGAGTTCGATGCCGTCGCCACGCATAAAGGCGATGTCTGGAGTTTCAGAACTCTACCTGTTATACCGATTACTGATGACCCCAGTCTTGTCGGCTGGTGGAAGCTTGATGAGGGCATGGGTACTATTGCTGTTGATTGGTCAGGTCATGGCAATCACGGCACCTTTGAAGGTGACCCGCAGTGGGTAGCTGGGTATGACGGCGATGCGCTGGATTTCGACGGTGCGGGCGATTGGGTGACGACCGGCCTAATGCCGGCGGACTTCGGTATCGACGGTAGTAATGCCAAGACAGTCACAGCGTGGGTATATACGCGAAGCTTCAACAGTGGCGGCATCTACGATATGGGCTCGCAATCGAACGGCCAGGAATTCTGCTTGAGAACAATGGGCACTGCCAAT
>Ga0114930_10001294_pt1 | contig 24205 bp, 22 predicted proteins | sample AnhtaG_FD_87300 | JGI IMG/M metagenome (GOLD analysis project Ga0114930, IMG submission 87300) | Deep subsurface microbial communities from Anholt, Denmark to uncover new lineages of life (NeLLi) - Anholt_01485 metaG | ecosystem: Environmental > Aquatic > Marine > Oceanic > Sediment | place... | reverse complement strand
GGACAAGCCTAAAAATGTAAAAAAAAAGCGCCCCCGACGGGATTTGAACCCGTGCCGCCGCCTTGAAAGGGCGGTGTCCTGGACCAGGCTAGACGACAGGGGCGCGAGGGTGGTGAGCCGTGCTGGACTCGAACCAGCGACACCCGGCTTAAAAGGCCGGTGCTCTCCCTCTGAGCTAACGGCCCAAGCTGAGTAAATCAGTATTTATAAAGGAAATTGCACAAAGAGTCAATATCAGCCGATAGATTCAATCTTCACGATGATCCATCTTCCCCTATGAGTTAAATTAAGAATTTCATCTTCAAGAACATATCTTATCAAGAAAAACCTGTAATCCTTGGTTCCGGCTTGCCCTTCCGTTCTTATATCGACTGCTTTTGAAAAAACTTCTCCGGTCAAAGTTCTGATATTCGGGAGATTACCTTTCCCGAGCGAGAACTCAGCGATCTCTTCTTCTTTTCGTGCAGCAGCCTGAGCTTCGTTCACTTCTTTTTGCATTTCGCTGTGTAATGCTCGCTCTTCATCGAACTTAATCTGTGCCTCATTCACTCTCTGTTGGGCTGATCTTCTTGCGGCTCCGGTTCTTGCTGCTTTGAGATCCTCCTTTGCCGCCCATAATTCGTCATCCAATTCTGTGACAGGTCCGACATGGTCTGTGAGTTTTTTCTGCAACTCTCTTTCGGTTGTATCCATCTTAGCCAATTTAAACTCTTCGATGACCTCTTCTGAAACATTGAGGATGTCCCAGTTTTCAGCATCGATAGAGATCGGTTCAATGGCCATCGTCGATAGAGTCATCCGATCGTTCATCGTAAGCGCACTGAAATATTTTTTTAAAAGGCCTTCTTCTGGATGTGTACCACAGCTGTTCAGGACACTCAAGAGAAGAATAATTCCTATAATGGAACAAGTTTTTTTAGTCATCCTTCCTCCTTTTGTTCATTGATATTTTTGTTTTCTAAATTTTACTTTTTTTTCAAACAAAAAAGCAAGCCTAAAAAGACCAGATTATTGAAAAAAAATCCGGGAATTCAAAGACCTATTAGAGGAGCAATTTTGGGCATGAATTAAGGGAGACAGTTTTGTTAATATCAATTTTGTTTTTTTTGCTTTTTCTATTGACAAACGGTTGTTTTCCACATAGAATACAAGGTAATTATAAGACAAATCTTATCTTCCCTATAGTTACAATAGGTTTAATTTCCACAAACTAAACCTATTTTTTTTGCTACGAAATTCGCATGCAAGAAACAAAAATAATTTTCGTCAATCCAAGATTCAAGCACGCCAAGAAAAAGCATAATTTGTGCACAAGTCGAATTAATAAAAATTTTTAAATTTATCTAGGAGGAAAAAATGGCAGTAAAAGTAGCGGAAGAGTGGTTTACGATCTGTGCAGGATGTGAAATAACCATCCTCGATATCGGAGAACCACTCCTTGACATTTTGCCCCAGCTTGAGTTTGTCCATATGCCGGTTCTTATGGATCATAAATTGTTTGGACAGACAGGTGATCAGCCAGGGCCAGAAATTCCTGAAGCCGATGTGGGAATTATTTCTGGCGGAATTAGGGTGGAAGAGAACAAAGAATTGGCCGAAGAAATGCGGAAAAAGTGCAATACACTCATCGCATTGGGATCTTGTGCCTGTTATGGCGGTCTACCAGCCTTGGCGAATCAGTTTACGGTAGACGAACTTCAGGAAAAGATTTTCCGAGGTTCTGTTTCCACGGATTCGGCAGACACCCCCTCTGAGGCAATTTCACCATTTACGGATAGAATTTATGCTCTGCATGAAGTCGTCAAGGTCGACCTAAAGCTGCCCGGTTGTCCGACCACACCGGAAATGGTCGTGGAAGCATTGACTGCGCTTTTAGAAGGAAGGGACGTCAATCTTCCGTCAAAGAGCGTGTGTGACGAATGTCCCACTATCAGAAAAGAGAAAGCTATCGCAAATCTGAAAAGGCCCCTCGAGCCCGTTGAATTCGAAGTGGGGAAACCTTTGGATACTGTCCGTTGTTTCATGGAACAAGGTTTTCTTTGCAATGGACCCGCCACAAGATCGGGTTGTGGAGGTTCTGAGGGAACACCCAGATGCATCAAAGCCTACATGTCATGCCGAGGCTGTTTTGGGCCTCTCTCGGATTCAGCCAATCCGATGGTCGATATGATGGGCGCTCTGTCCACTATCGGCCTCGATGTCAAACAGATACCAGATCGTGCAGCCACGTTCAACAGATTTGCCGGGGCCGGTCGTTTACGCCCCCTTCCAAAAAGGAGTTAAATCATGGGAAAAACACTAACTATTCAACCTGTCACACGAATCGAAGGGCATGCAAAGATTACTATCCAACTCGACGATTCTGGAAATGTAAGTGACGCTCAAATGAATGTCCTTGAATTGAGAGGATTCGAGGCATTTTGTATCGGCAAACCAGTCGAAGAAATGCCGAGAATCACCACGCGGATATGCGGGGTTTGTCCCTGGTCTCATCATAATGCTTCCGCAAAAGCGACTGATGCGGTTTTTGGAGTGGAGCCCCCTCCTGCCGGAAAAAAATTAAGAGAGTTGTGTAACAGCATCGCCTTCATGGAAGAGCATATCCTCCATTTCTACTTTTTAGCCGGAGCAGATTTTGTCCTTGGACCGGGTGCTGATTATTCAGTCAGGAATGTTATCGGAATTCTGGGTGCAAATCCCGATCTCGGCAGAAGAGTGGTGAGAGTCAGGCATTTGGCCGGCTCGATGCTGGAAAAAGTTGCCGGAAAGGCCATCCATCCGGCCGCTGCAGTCCCAGGCGGATTCAGCCGTCCCCTGCTTGAAGAGGAAAGACAAGAACTGAAAAAAATGGCGGATGAATGCTTCGAATTGGCCAAATTTTCGATGTCTTTCGCCAAAGAGAGCCTCTTTCCACAATATTTGGATGTTGTGAATTCCCTTGGTGTTATCAACACAGGATTCTTAGGAACCGTAACGGATGACGGAGCTATGGATCTTTACGATGGCAAACTGAGAATGATGCAGGTCGACGGATCTTATGAAGATTTTGCATACGAGGAATACACCGATTATATCCGTGAGCACATAGAACCCTGGTCCTACTTGAAGTTCCCCTACATGAAGAAAGCTGGCGAATTTTCGATGGATCTGAATAATCCTAACGGGATTTACCGGACCAACACGCTGGCGAGGATGAATGTCTGTGATACAATACCGACTCCGCTCGCTCAAGCCGAATTAGAAGAATTCAGAGAAAAATTCGGACGGCCTGCCCAACAACCTCTACTCTTTCATTGGGCCAGATTGATCGAGTTGCTGTATAACGCAGAAAACGCTATCCGACTTCTCGACGATCCTGAGATCACAAATCCTGAGACCCGGAAAAAAGTGGAACCAAGAGCTGCCAGAGGAATTGGCTGCGTAGAAGCTCCGAGAGGAACCTTGATCCATGACTACACCACTGACGAAAACGGTATGATGACCGATGTTAACCTGATTGTCGGCACCACACACAACAATGCTCCCATGAACATGTCTGTCAAAAAAGCAGCCCAAGATCTGATCAAAGACGGCAACTATAACGAGGAAATTCTGAATATGGTCGAGATGACGATCAGAGCACATGATCCCTGTTTATCCTGCGCTACACACACGTTGGATGGAAAGATTGGTGTAAAGATCAATATCGTTGATGCTGAAGGAAATCATTTAGACACGTTTTCGAATATTTCAAGATAGCCCAACTGCTGTAGAGACTTTTTGAGAGTCTATTCATTCAGAACTGCATCTTCTCCAATAGTCGTCTATCCTTGAAAAAGGAGGCGAATGTTACGAGCTAGAAATGGAACAAGTCCCTGTTTATTGTCGAAAAGAGATTTTAATCGCAGGTGTAGGGAATATCCTTTTTGGTGATGACGGATTCGGACCTGAGGTCATCGATTATCTGGAAAACAACTACGACATCCCTGAAAACGTATGTTTAGCGGATGCAGGTACGGGTATTAGAAGAATTCTGTTCACGATTTCTCTGGGTGAAATTCAGCCAAAAGTTATCGTGATCATCGATGCCGTGGATAAAGGGAAAAAACCGGGCGAAATTTTCGATATCCTCCTGGATGAACTCCCAGTTGAAAAAATCGATGATTTTTCAATCCATCAAGTCCCCTCCTCCAATCTTTTGAAGGAATTGCAAGATTTCTGCAATGTGAAAGTGATCATAAAAGCCTGCCAAATCGAATCAATCCCGGAAACGATTCAATCGGGATTATCTGATCCCCTAAAAAAGGCCGTCACTTTACTGGCAAAAAAGATAGCAGAAGAATATTTCTGACCGATGCTTCGCAAGCTTGGCATTTTGTTGATTGACTTCTGGATACATGAATAGTTAAGATATTTTTTCGAGGGAGAATAAAAAAATATCCACCTAGGAACACGACAATGACATTAAGAGAAATCAAGGAACTACTTCATGCCGAGGTCATCACTGGAGAGGACAGTCTTGACATAGAAATCATGTTTGCTGGCGGATCTGATCTGATGAGCGATGTCCTGGCTTTTGGCAAGCCCGGAATCCTCCTTCTAACCGGCTTATCCAATACTCAATCCGTCCGAACGGCCAATATCATCGATGCCAAAGCCATTGTGTATGTTCGGGGCAAACATCCTGATAAAGAAGGAATCAAACTAGCCAAAGAAATGGGCATTCCACTTCTTTCAACCAAGCTCATGATGTACGCCACCTGTGGTCTTCTCTTCAGCCATGGTCTTCCAGGAGTAAGTGATCTTTTCTAAAAGGGAATGCCTATGAACGACGAGGATGTATTATCTCAAAAATTCAAAATCAAAGGTGGCGATTTTGGCAAAGCGGGAAGGACCTCCACCAGTATCAAAGAAATACTCAAGGAAATCGGTATCGATCATTCGATCGTCATCCGGGCATCTATCGCCGTTTATGAAGCGGAAATGAACGTCGTGATGTACGCCAAAAGAGGGATGGTCACACTCAACATCACTCCCGAAAAACTGCATCTTAAACTCGAAGATGAGGGTCAAGGAATTGCAGATATCGATCAAGCCATGAAAGAAGGATTCTCGACTGCCACCCATGAAATGCGAGAGATGGGATTCGGGGCAGGTATGGGACTTCCCAACATCAAAAAAAACGCCGACCGATTCAAAATCACCTCCATCTCTGGCAAAGGAACGACATTGGACATCATATTTTGCTTGAATAAAACAGAAAGCAAATGAGCACATACTTTCACTCCATCCGGATCGACATGGATAAATGTGAAGGCCGTATGAAATGCTTGCGGGTGTGTCCCACTCAAGCCATCAGGGTAAGACACGGAAAAGCCTCAATCATCGAAGAAAAATGCATCGATTGTGGCGAATGTATCACCGTTTGTCCACATGGCGCTATCGTCCCGCTAACAGATCCTTTCGGAGAGTTAAACAAATTCCGCTACACGGTCGCCATCCCTTCTCCTGCACTTTATGCCCAATTCGGGAGAGAAATTTTGCCGGAGAAGATCCTTTCCGGGATAAAAAAATTGGGATTCGATAATGCTTTTGATCTGGCTTTAACATGCGGAGAAGTGAGCTTTGCCATCCAGGAATACGTCCGGAACTACAAAGGCCCCAAGCCGCTCATATCCAATGCTTGTCCGACAGTTGTCCGTTTGATCCAAGTAAAGTATCCTGAGCTCATCGATCAAATCATTCCGATCGAACTACCAAGAGAATTGGCTGGCCGAGAGATCAAAAAGAAATTAGCCAAAAAGCTCAAGATCGATGAAAAAGAAATCGGAGCGTTTTATCTCACGCCATGCCCTGTGAAAATGATTTCCATAAAACAACCCGCAGAAAAGGGAAAATCATTCTTGGATGGTGCCATTTCCATTGCGGATTTATACGGTCCTCTGCTCTCTGCAATGGAAGGCATCGAAAAGGGAAGCTACAGGAAAGCGCTGGAAAGCATCTGTATTCTAGGGGTGGGGTGGGCTATGGTTGGCGGTATCTGCCGGACCTTGCGGCTAAAAAATTCCCTTGCCGTTTCGGGTTTAACTGAAATCATAAAAGTCTTTGATGACATCGAAAGGGGAAAACTCCGAAACATCGACTTTATCGAAGCCTATTCTTGTCTCCAGGGATGTGTCGGAGGCTCCTTGACAGTGGAGAACCTTTACACATCTTATAACAAGATTCTTAAATTGATCGAAACTTTGGAATTCGAACAAATAAAAGCCTGTCCGGACATCAGGGAGGTCAGAAAACTCTACAGCCAAAAATACTTTCTTATAAAAGGGAAATTTGAACCCCGCCCTCTCAAGCCTCTGGATACAGATTTGGCCAAAGCCATAAAAAAGAGAAAATTGAAAGATGAAATATATAAATTGTTGCGCAAAATCGACTGTGGCGTATGCGGGGCTCCCACATGCCTGGCTTTTGCTGAAGACGTCGTTAAAGGAGATGCCGATCTGACAGACTGTATTTTTGATCTTCCTGACAATATGGAAGAACTCTCGAAAGAGCTGTCAGATTTGCTGAATAAAACCGTCCCCTTGAATTTTAACAGGTCTAATATTCATAAATCAAAAAAATAAAGAGGATTAAATAATGAAAATCAAAGAAATCATCAAAAAATTACAGCTCAAAGCTCTTGCAGGTCAAGAGAATCTGGATGTGGACATCACGGGTGGGTATACGAGTGACTTGTTAAGCGATGTGATTGCCAACAGTAAGGAAGGCAACCTCTGGATCACTCTACAAATCCACCAAAATATAATCGCTGTGGCTAGATTGAAAGACCTGGCTGGGATAATCATCGTGAACAATCGTGAGCCCGATGAAGATACTCTCAAAAAAGCAAATGAAGAAAACGTGCCCGTTCTTTGCTCTCAGGAAATGGCCTTTGAGATCTCTGGAAAATTGTATGAATTGATAAAAACTTAGGATTATTTGGTGCTCAGGCTGTTTAAGGCGGACTTACATATCCCCACAAGCCTTTCTCCCTGCACGGAACTGAACATGTCTCCCAAGGGAATACTCACCGCGGCAAAAAAAAAAGGAATAGATATTTTAGGCATCTGTGACCACAATACATCCGAAAATTCTCTTGCCATCATGAAAGCCGCCAAAAAAATGCATATTCACATTCTCCCTGGCATGGAAGTGACCTCTGAAGAAGAAGTCCATGTTTTGGCCCTTTTTGACGATATAGGAAATGCACTAAAACTCCAGGAGCATGTCTATCAAAATCTGCCAGGAAAAAACGATGAAGAAACCTTTGGCAAACAAGTCATCGTGAACGAAAAAGAGGAAGTACTGGGTTTTAACGACAAGTTATTGATCGGGGCCACAACAATTCCTCTCGATGAAATCCTCAGGCTGATACATGCCTTCGAAGGATTAGCTATAGCATCACACATCAATAGAGAAGCTTTCAGCATCATCAGTCAATTGGGATTTGTCCCTGACAATTTGGAATTGGATGCTTTAGAAATTTCTCCTTCCATCACCATCGAAGAAGCAAAGAAAAAATATCCTTACAATTATCCGATCACCAGCTCTTCTGATGCTCACTATCCCGATGACATAGGGAAAAGTTTTACATCTCTTCTGCTCCAAGATGGCACTGTGACCGAGATAAACAAAGCTCTGAAAAATGAAGATGGAAGAAAATTGATTCAATAACATGTATTATTCAGGATGAGGTTTTAATGGAAGATTTGTCTCTACATATTCTGGACATAGCCGAAAATTCTGTTGCGGCAAAAGCAGATAAAATTGAAATCAGAATATCGGAAGATAAGGAGAAGGATTTGCTGTCCATAGAAATCATCGACAATGGGGTGGGAATGGACAAAAAAACTCTGGAAAAAGCTTTGGATCCCTTTTACACCTCCAAGACAGTGCGACGCTTCGGATTTGGGTTATCTTTTTTGTCCGAAGCTGCTAAAGCGGCGAATGGCCATCTTTCCGTGCAATCTAAAAAAGGGGAGGGGACCAGAATTAAAGCCGATTTCCAGCACAACCATATCGACAGGCAGCCTTTGGGTGATATCGGTCAAACCATCATCACTCTTGTTGTCGGAAATCCTGAAATAGACTTCATCTTTGAACATAAAAGAAATGGACACACCTATTGTCTAGACACCAGAAAAATAAAAGCACAACTCAATGAGATGCCCATAAATTCTCTTGCTGGGATAAGAATGCTCCGAGAGAATTTAAAAAAAACACAAAAACCGCCAACGACATAACCAACCTGGATTATCTAAGGCCAACCCAACAATTTCTACACCGGCAAGGAAGATTTTATTGTCTTTACTAAAGAAGGGGTTTCCATATAATAATAGTACCTAACCTGGATTATTCACGGAACGAGGTTGCTGCAGATGCAAGACGTGAGCCATGAAGCTGTGGTAATCCACCGTCAATGGGTCACAACGAAGCAGATGCAGTAAGATCGGTTCGCCCAAAGGGTAAAGAATGCCGATTAATATAATAAGATTCTCCTTGAAAAGTTTTTTCAGCAATGTCAGGATAACTTCCTGATATTGCTGAAGTAAAAAAGCATCGGCATTTTTTATGAATAGTTCAGGCTAAAGGAGAAATGGCATTGGCAAAAGAAAATATAATCACCAAAGAGTTTTTAAATAATATTCTACAAAGCATGGAGGGAGGAGTTTTAACGATAGATAAAAATTCCAGGATCACATCATTTAATCGTTCTGCTGAAGAGATTACGGGTTTAAAACAGGAAGAAGTCTTGAATAAAGAATGTTGTGAAGTTCTGCAAATTGAACTCTGCGAAAATTTCTGTCCCCTTAAGGAAATCTTAGAAACGGGCAAAACCGTCTTCAATTATGAGATTATGATTAAGACAAAAACCAGGGATGAAGTTCCTGTAAACATTACATCTTCACCGATGCGATCCAGCAATAATGAGATAATCGGTATTGTCGAAAACTTCAGGGATCTAACCAAACATAAGGGATTATGGGGGAGGTTGCGCGCAGAAAGAAACAAAGCACAGTTATACCTCAATATAGCAGGAGTTATTATCGTAGCCATCAATGAAAAGGGAATAGTCTCCCTTATAAACAAGAAGGGGTACGCTGTTTTGGGCTACCAAGAACATGAAATCATCGGCGAAAACTGGTACGATTTATGCGTTCCAGAAGATATCAGAGAAGAAAGAAAAAAGACATTCAAAAAAGTGATGGCAGGAGAGCAGCCAGAAGTCGAAGACTACGAAAACGTCATCTTGACCAAGTCAGGTGAGGAAAGGATCATCGCCTGGCACAACACGACACTCGTAGATGAAAACGGTCATATCTTTGGCACTCTCAGTTCGGGAGCAGACATCACCAAGCGCAAGCAAGCAGAAGAAGAGTTGATACAATCAGAAAAAATGGTCTCATTAGGCCAGTTAGCGGCCAGTGTTGTTCACGAAGTGAATAATCCTCTAGCCGGTATCATGGTTTATGTGAAACTTTTCCAGAAGAAATACAAAGAAAATAAAATACAGGATGAATCTACAGAGCGGCAACTGCAAAAGATAGAAAAGGAGCTGGATAGAACGACTCGTATTATCAGAAATCTTCTCACTTTCGCGCGTCAATCCGAACCAAGCATGAGCCCCATCGATATAAATAAGGCCATAGATGCCGCGTTGTTTTTGGTCGGGAATCAGATCAACCTTGAACATATTGGCCTAGAGAAGAATCTTGATCCACATCTTCCCCAAGTTCTTGCAGACTTCGATAAAATCCAACAGATATTGATCAATATCATCCTGAACGCTATTCAAGCGATGCATGAAGGAGGCAACTTAACGATCGCTACTTCAGTGGCTAAGGGCATCAGAGTTGGAGACACAAAAAAAGACACAGTCAGGATCGATATCAAGGATACTGGAATCGGTATTCCCAAGGAGAATCTGAAAAAACTCTTTACGCCTTTTTTCACAACAAAAGAAAAGGGCAAAGGAGTTGGTCTAGGGCTATCTGTTGTCCATGGGATCATAGGAAAACATAAGGGCAAAATAGAAGTAGAGAGTGAAAAAGATGTGGGGACCACATTCTCTATCTATCTGGAGGTAACGAATGAAAAAAAGGGCTGAAATCCTTGTCGTTGACGACGAGGATATCGTAAGAGATTCGCTCCGGGACTGGCTGGATGGGGTTGGCTATGACGTGGCAATCGCTGCATCAGCCGAAGAAGCGCTCGAAATACTCAAAAAGAAAAAGTTCAATATAATGATTGCGGACTTGGTCATGCCTGGTATGAATGGTATCGAACTGATGAAAGAGGCAAAAAAAATATACCCCACCCTTGCAGCTGTCATCATCACGGCTCATGCGACGATTCAAACAGCCACTACGGCAATCAGAGAGGGAGCTTTTGATTACATCGAAAAACCATTCTGTCCGGAAAAGGTCGAACTCTTGATAGAAAAATTGGTGGAACATCAGGATTTGATCGAAGAGAATATTTCACTCCGGCAGCAGATTAGGGAAAAATTTCACTTCGAAGGTATCATCGCCAAGAGCTCTAAGATGCTGAAGATATTCGAGCTGATTAAAACCGTCGCTCCAACAAATGCCACCGTTTTGATTACCGGAGAAACAGGAACGGGAAAGGAAATTATCGCCCGGGCCGTTCATCATCAAAGCAACCGCCATAACAAACCTTTCATTGCCACTAGTTGCGCAGCCCTTGCAGAAAGTCTTCTGGAAAGTGAACTTTTTGGCCATGAAAAGGGCTCATTCACGGGTGCTTTCGGAAGAAAAAAGGGGAAGTTCGAGGCAGCAGACAAAGGGTCTTTATTCCTTGATGAAATAGGAGAAATAAACGCCAATACCCAAATCCACCTGCTGAGAGCGCTGGAAGAAAAAAAAATAACCAGAATCGGCAGCAACGAAGAAATTGCTGTCGATGTTCGGGTCATCACAGCCACGAACAAGGATTTGAGAAACATGGTCATGGAAGGACAGTTCAGGGAAGATCTATACTACCGACTAAAAGTGGTGACCATCCATCTCCCTCCGCTTAAAGAGAGAAAGGAGGATATCCTCCCGCTGGCGGAGCATTTTCTCAAACAGTATGCAGAGGAAAATAACAAAGGCACGATCAAATTTTCCCCAGGAGTCATTGAATTTATGTTGAATTATTCCTGGCCGGGTAACGTGAGAGAACTGGAGAACTTGATCGAACATGGCGTTATTCTATCCAAGGATAATGCCGTCACGATGGCTGAACTTCCTCAGGATATTATTCACCCAACCATACAAAAGGAAAAAACTATCGAGGCGATAACAAAAAATCATATCCTGAATGTGTTGGAAGAAACAAAAGGTAACATTTCAAAGGCAGCGGCCATTCTTGGTATCCGGCGTATGACCCTATACAACAAGCTAAAGAAATATGATTTAACTGTCAATAATATGGACAGCTAGTGTCCATTTAATTTACACTCCATTTCCAGGCACTTCTTTTTGCAATGATCCCTCCGTTCGAGCAATTTATTTAATTACAAATATTTAGGGATATATCGAACAGGACTTTTTTGGCAAATTCCACCCTGGCACGCTTTTTGCTTATATATGTGTCTCATGATTAAAAACGATAAAAAACTTAAATCTTGGAGGTCATTATGAAAAAAGAAAATATGTTGGTCGTGGAAGACGAAGAAATCATGCGAGAGGCATTGGTCGATTACTTCTCAGAGGAAGGTCATAAAGTCGACACTGCTGCCGATGGTGATAAAGCATTGGAGAATTACAATTTTAAAGATTACGACGTCATGATAATCGACCTAAGACTGCCGGGCCGTGATGGACTTTCGGTGATGGAAGATATCAAATCGAAACACCCGGATGCAAAGGTTATCATCATCACAGCTTACCCTTCGGTTGAAACGGAAAAAGAGGCCATGCGCAGAGGGGCTATCGAATATCTACAAAAACCCTTTGAGATGAGCTATCTCGAGACTTTAATTAGGCAATCTCTCGAAGTTGAAATCATTCCCATGCCGCCTGTTGAAGAGCCAGTTGTTGAAGACAAAATTATCGCCCCATGCATCTGGATGCAGGCAGGCATAATCCCAAAACGTAGATGTACGCTCGGCTATCAATGCCAAAACGTATGTAGCTTCCACGTGGCGATGATGAAAAAAGAGAAATTCAGCAGCGATCCAAGGATAAAACCTTTCTTGGACCAACTGGCCTCTCAATCGGGGAGAAACGAGTGCAGATACACACTTGGTGGAGAGATTTCTGCCAGGGCCTGTTCCCAACTTTATCGCTGCGAGAGCTGTGAACTCCACCAAACCATCCAGGATGAGGTGGATTGTCAAATAACCATTCAGAAAGAGAACAGGAAAAAACTACAGGAAAAACTGGCTAGCGACATAACAATAAAGCAAAAACCAATCCGAATGGACCACTAAACCTAACCAGCTCAGCCCAACAGCCTGTCCTGGGAGGATTCCCAGGGCAGGTTTTTTTTATGCTGGCGGTTCCCCCTCTAAAACAATTTCTGTGACAACTCTTCTTGAATACAGAAAATACTGGTTCTCTTCTTGTATCAACTCGACTTCAAAATTATTTTCTTCGTATTTTTTTTTGACTTCTTGGGCTTCTTTTTCAGATTCATACACAACACCATCCCACATGAATTTTTTCCCGTCTATAAGTTTGGAAATATCAGGCATGGATAACTCCCTAAATGTTACATTTTGTATGGGCTTGGCCCCAGCTTTTTGATCTGCTCTGTGAAATCCTTAACCACCTGTGCAAATCTCGGGCCTTCGGATGCCGAAACCCATTCCAATCGAAATCTTTCCTCTTCCAGGCCAAAATCCTCTAACATAAGAGTGATAGCCTCCGCTCTTTTTTCTGTCTTTTCATTTCCATCTTCATAATGACAATCGCCGATATGACAGCCACAGACTAAAACACCATCCGCTCCTTTTGTTAGCGCATCGATTATTAAATTGAGATGTACCATGCTGGAACACATCACTCTTATTATTCTGATATTGGGAGGATATTGCAGCCTTGAAACACCGGCCAAGTCTGCTCCGGTATACGAACACCAGTTGCAGCAAAAGTTTATAATCAAGGGTTCGAATTCATCGTTCATTATTGTACTCCTAAGGCGGCATTGACCTGTGCGGCAAGTTGTTCCAACGTAAATCCTTTCACCATGATGCCTTTTTTCGGACAGGTTGCCATGCAACACCCACAACCTTTACAGGCACTTGGATTGACCTGAACCGTCTTTTTGACCGAGCCTTTACTCATATATTCGATCAAAGTGATGGCCTGATAAGGACAGGGTTCAATACAGTAGGCGCAACCATCACAATTTTCATCCACAACCTCAGATATCGTTGCTTCCAGCTCGATACTATCTTTCGAGAGAATAGTTGCTGCCCGTGAGGCGGTTGCTTGGGCTTGAATTATACTTTCATTTACTGCTTTTGATGAATGGGCTAAACCGCATAAAAACACTCCATCGGTTGCAAAATCAACCGGACGAAGCTTCATGTGCGCTTCGAGAAAAAAGTTGTCCTGGTTTAACGGAACTTTTAAAAATTGTGCGACTTTTTCGTTTCCTTCATCGGCCACTATCCCTGCTGACAACACCACGAGGTCCGTAGATATCTCGATCTGCGTCTTCAAGGATTGATCAAAAACTTCCACTTGCAGCCCGCCGCCATTTTGTGTGACTTCCGGCTTCCGGTCTTTTTCATACCTTATAAACCTAACATTCTGTTTTCTCGCTTCTGTGTAGTAGCTTTCTTGAAATCCATAAGTTCTAATATCTCTGTACAATATGTATACATTTGATTCAGGTGACAATTCCTTTATTTTCAATGCGTTTTTAACAGCTTCTGAACAACAAATCCTCGAGCAATACGGCCTTTCTTCATCCCGGGAACCGACACACTGTATCATCACGATGTTTTTTGGGAAGGAATTTCTTCCAGGAAAGGACCATTCCCCACCTGTCCCCAGGTGCTCTTCCAGTTCGATCTGGGTTACGATTTTTTTGTCTTGACCGTAAAGATACTCATTGGGATGATATTCTTGTGCACCAGTGGCGACTACCACAACTCCATGTTCCAGCTCTCCCGATTTCCCGTTTCTGGATATCGTCGTTTTAAAATTTCCGACCGACCCTTCGATGTTTTCGATTTTAGTGTCCGCATACACATGGATTTTTTCGCTTTCTTTTACCTGTTTTATAACTTTTTGCAATCCTTCTTGTGGGTCTGTTCCATCCAGCAAATACCGAAGGCGTTTTAGATTTCCGCCCAGCTCTTTTTCTTTTTCCACTAAGTAAACATCATACCCTTGATTCGCTAGTTCTACAGCAGATGACATGCCGGAAAGCCCGCCACCGATTACCAAGGCAGAGTTGATTATCGGGACATATCTTTTCTGTAAGGGTTCCAACAATCGTGATTTGGCCACCGCCATTCTCACCAAATCTTTGGATTTCAAGGATGCCTTTTCCGGCTCCAGCATGTGCACCCACGAGCACTGATCTCTGATGTTTGCCATCTCAAATAGATACGGGTTTAACCCTGCTTCACGGCATGTGTTTCTGAATAGAGGTTCATGAGTCCTTGGTGTACACGAGGCCACAACAACCCGGTTCAACTCATGTTCTTTTATAACCTCTTTGATGATCTCCTGAGTATCATTGGAACAGGTGTACAAATTATTATTGGCATACACGACATTAGGGAGTGTTTTGGCATATTCAACCACGTCGGGAACATTGACCACTGCGGCAATATTTGTTCCGCAGTGGCACACAAATACGCCGATTCTCGGCTCCTGCCCCAAGACATCAATTTCAGGTGGATATTCCTTTTGAGTGATCAGGCTGCCTCTTTCATCTTTTAACAAAGATAGAACTTTTGACGACGCACCCGATGCCTGCATGATGGTCTCGGGGATATCTTTGGGTTCTGTAAACGGACCAGACACGTAAACTCCCTCACGAGTCGATTCAACCGGCTTGAACGGATCGGTTTTACAGAAATTGTATTCATTCAACTCGATGCCGAATTTTTGGGAAATCTCTTCCGCAGATTCAGGGGGGATAATGCCTACGGATAAAACGACAATGTCGTATTCACGGGATACCTTTTGATCGTTTTCATCGACATATTGAATCACCAGATTTTTTGTTTCAGGGATCTCTTCGATCGTTGGAGGACGACATCTGATGTAATTGACTCCGAGTTCCTTAGCTTTTTCATAATACTCATCAAATCCTTTACTGAATGCGCGCATATCCATGATGTAAATATCACATTCCAGGTCTTCACTCGCATGCTCTTTGGCGATGATGGCTTCCTTCGTGGCATACATACAGCAAACAGAAGAGCAATAATCTCGTTCACAATCCCGAGAACCGACACATTGGATAAATCCTACTTTTTTTGGCTCTTTTTGATCACCTGGTCTTAACACATGGCCGAGATACGGTCCTGTTGAAGATAAAATTCTTTCAAATTCGATAGATGTGACAACATTGGGATAATGTCCGTATCCCAAGTCTTCTTTGATTTTTGCATCAAAAACATCAAATCCCGGAGATAAAACAACAGCTCCGACATTCAAGTTTATTTTCTTCTCTTCCTGTTCATAATTTATAGCATCTGCCTCACAAACCTCTGCGCAGATTTTGCATTCTCCCTTGAGCTTTTGCACGCAGTATCGTTCATCGATCGTTGCTTTGTTCGGAACAGCCTGCGGATAGGGGATGTAAGCAGCCGATCTATCGGCCAACCTTTCGTTATATTCATCCTTTATAGGTATGATTTCATGCTTGCTGATTTCCTTGAGCTTAATCCTTTCTGTCGGACAAATAAAAGCACATGCCCCGCAGGTCTGGCACACATCCGATTGCGCATCAAACGGCGGGGTTACTTTACGTTTGGAACCACGATTGGCAAAGCTTATCGCAGTGATGCCCATTCTTTCTTCACACATCCTCACACAAAGCCCGCAGAGGAAACAATCCTCGTTTTTCTTTCTTAGCCGTGTTTCTTTCACACCATATTCTTCGGCTATATTTTGGATCGCCTTCGAATCGGGACACAATGCCCATAGAAGCTCAATCATATTCTTCCGAGCCTTGACGACTCTCTCAGATTCGGTCTGAACGACCAAACCATCAAGGGCTGGATAAGTGCATGAAGTCTGGATTGTCGAATTGCCATTTCGTCCAATTTCCACCAAACATAATCTGCACGCTCCATACGGAACCAGCGCTTTATGATGGCAGAGTGTCGGAACCTTTAATCCCGTACTCTCGATACATTCCAACAGGGTTTTACCCTCGGGGAATTCTCCCACAGTGCCGTTTATAGTCAGCTTAATCACGCCGACCCTCCGTTTATATTAGAATTATTTATGTTCATCTCGGATCCTCCACTATTCCTCTTTGACTTCCAAATCACAACGCAGACAACGCTTTGCTTCGGCAATGGCAGCGGCTTCACCAAATCCCAATTCAACTTCTTTGAAGCTTGCTGTCCTTTGATCGACAGGGATGGCTGGCATTTCGGGCCTTTTGAGGGACTGGACTTCTTCTTCGGAAAGTTCCACAGCTTCGACACGAGCTGCAGGACGGGTTACCTCATATTTTCTTTCCAATTTCTCTCCGCACACAAATTTGTCGATCATCTGAGCAGCAATTTTTCCATGAGACATAGCGGCCGTCACTGTATTCGGACCGGACACAACGTCACCTCCGGCAAATATCCCTTCTACATTCGTGACAAGAGTCTCCGGGTCGACTTCGAGTGTGCTCCAAGAGGACACCTTTAATCCATTCTCACCAACGAGCATAGAGACATCCGGCTCCTGGCTAATAGCCAGGATCAAAGTATCGACATCGACTTTGAATTCAGATCCTTCAATCGGAACCGGCCTTCTTCTGCCGCTCTCGTCCATATCACTGAGTTTCATCCGGATGCACTCCATCCCTTCGATTTTTCCATTATTCGACAGGACATTGACCGGAGCTGCGAGATATTGAATGTCGATACCCTCGAGAAGGGCTTCTTCAATTTCACTTTTGATGGCAGGCATCTCTACCCTTGTCCTTCGGTACAAAATCGTCGTTTCTTTTCCTAAACGTTTGGCCACTCGGGCAGCATCAATCGCGGAATTCCCTCCCCCAACAACGATGACTTTATCGCCAATTTTCACATCCTTGCCTAGGTTATAATCCCGCAGGAATTCCACGGCATCCAAAACTCCTTCGGCATCTTCGTTAGGAATTCTCATTTTCAAGCCCTTGTGAGCCCCGATAGCGATAAAGACCGCTTTGTAATCTTCCTTAAGTTTCTCGAGCGGGATATCTTTTCCGATAGTCGTATTTGTTTTGATTTCAACCCCCAGCTTTTTTATCCTGTTTATTTCGTATTCCAAAATGTTTTTGGGCAATCTGAATTCCGGAATTCCGATCGCAAGCATACCACCCGCAACAGGAAGGCTTTCAAATATGGTGACTTTATAACCTTCAAGGGCAAGGTAATAGGCACATGTCAGTCCTCCTGGTCCGGAGCCGACCACAGCGATACGCTCTTCTCTCTCAGGCTTTGGCTTATGGTCAGGCTCGACACCGTGCTTCATTTCATAATCAGCAAGAAAACGTTTAAGAGATCTGATGGCTATCGGATCGTCCCATTCCCCGGCGACGCATTTTTCTTCGCAGGGAGTATCACAGACACGCCCGCAGATTAGGGGGAGAGGATTTTCTTTTAACACTATCTTGACGGCTTCCTCGAATTTCCCCTGAGCCAGATACCCAATATAACTGGGGACATCTTGTGAAATCGGACAGATATGTTGACAGGCCGATGAAATTATTTCTTTACACACCAAAGCAGGACATCTTTTGTATTTGGTGTGTTCGATATATTCTTGCCTAAAATATTTCAATGTGCTCAACACCGGATTGGGCAATGTCTGACCCAATCCGCACATCGAGGCATCCTTTATGGTTTCGCTAAAATCTTCGAGGATTTCCAGGTCTTTTTCGTCCCCCTCCCCCTTGCATATTTTTTGAAGCGCTTCGAGCAAAACGGCGGATCCTTCTCTACAAGAAGTGCATTTTCCGCAGGATTCATCATTCGTGAACTCGATAAAATATTTGGCGACATCGACCACACACGTATCCTCGTCCATCACGATCAATCCGCCCGAACCCATAATGGAACCGGCTTCGGTCAGCTTTTCATAATCCACAGGCAAATTCATTAAACTGGCAGGAATACATCCACCCGAAGGCCCACCGGTTTGGACGGCCTTGAATTTTTTGTTTTTGGGAATTCCCCCCCCGATGTCATAAACGATCTCTTTCAAAGTTATTCCCATCGGGACTTCAACCAAACCCGTGTTGTTAATCTTACCGACAAGAGAAAAGACTTTTGTTCCTTTGCTTCGTTCCGTCCCGATACTTGAAAACCACTCTGCACCTCTATTGATTATCGGGGAAATGTTTGCCCAGGTCTCCACATTATTTATATTGGTAGGTTTTCCCCACAATCCTGATTCAGCAGGAAAGGGGGGCCTTTGCCTGGGTTCAGGCGGTCGGCCTTCGATAGAAGCCATAAGGGATGTTTCCTCCCCGCACACGAAAGCGCCTGCTCCCTGTTTGATATGGATGTTAAAACTAAAATCCGTATCGAATATGTTTTCACCTATGAGTCCGTACTCTTTTGCCTGCTCGATGGCGATCTTCAATCTATCCATGGCGAGCGGATATTCGGCTCTGATATAAACATACCCTTCGGATGCGCCGATAGCCCTTGCACCGATCAGCATGCCTTCTAAAATAGAATGAGGATCAGCTTCGACAAGGCTTCTGTCCATGTAAGCCCCGGGATCCCCTTCATCGGCATTACATATGATATATTTGGTATCACTTGGTTGTTTTCTGCACAGTTCCCACTTTAACCCGGTGGGGAATCCTCCACCGCCTCGGCCTCGAAGACCGGATTTTTTTACTTCATCGATGATCTCCTCGGGGGTCATCTCTGATAAAGCTTTCGCTAATGCTTTATATCCATCTCGGGCAATATATTCATCGATGACCTCTGGATCGATCATGCCTCTGTTTCTGAGAGCGATCAGTGTTTGGCGGGAAAAAAAGCCGATATCCATCATCTTGGGGATAACGATCTCTTCTTTTTCTGGTGTGAACATGAGTTTTTGCACTGGCCTGCCCTTTAAGAAATGCTCTTCAACGAGATGAGGGATAATATCTTCCGTTAGGCGTTGATAAAATATTCCATCCGGCATAACGACCATGACAGGGCCTACTGCACAAAATCCATTGCAACCTGTCATCACAACCAAGACTTCGTTCTCCAGCTTTTGCTTTTTCAGCTCCTCTTCTAGAACTTCCTTAATCCTAAAAGACTTATTTGAAACACAGGCTGTCCCCGCACATATCATTAAATGCAATCTGTATTTATCCGTGTTGTATTCGTTCATAATCTACCTGACCTTTATTAAATTCCTTAATTTATCATAGGGGGCATAATTTATTTATAATTTGCCCCGTCACTTTTCAGGACATCCTCTCACTGCCCTTTGCCAAGGCATATTCCTCCACAACTTTTCCACCCATAACATGTTCCGATAGTATCCGCCGAATTTTCTCAGGCGTCAAATCAACATATTTTACCGGCGCCTCGTCTTTTAATTCTACAGTCACCATAGGCTCTTTGCTGCATAACCCAGCACAGCCTGAGTTAGTCAGAATAACATCATCAAGTTTGTTCTTCTCAACTTCTTCCATCAACGTGTTCATGATTTTTCTCGCTCCGGCAGCTATTCCACATGTTCCCATATGGACAGTGATTTTTGCACTCCCTGCCCCTTCACGCAGGAGAACTGTTTTCCTTACCCTCTGACTGATCTTTTCTAAATCCCCGATTTTCAATTTTGGCATAGATTTTATCCTTATGCGTTTTGATATTGTTTTAATAATTCTGAGACTTTGCCCTTACTCATCAAACCATGGATTTCTTCTTCAACCTTTAACACAGGAGCCAATCCACAACATCCGATGCAACGCACGGCCTCAAGAGTAAAAATCATATCTTTCGTCGTCGTGCCTCTTTTTATCCCGAGTTCACTTTCTAATGTCGCCGCAATTCTTTCGGCACCTTTCACATGGCACGCCGTTCCAAGACAGAGGGTTATGATGTGTTTACCTCTGGGTTCCAGGCTAAAAGCATTGTAGAAAGTAGCAATCCGGCACACCAAACTCAACGGCATATTCAATTGATCCGCGATGTATCGTAGAACAGACTCTGGCAGATAATTATAGGTATTATTAGCTCTTTGCAAGATGGAGACCAAAGATCTTTCCGAGATTTCAAAATCTTTAATGATGTTTTGCACGATTTCCATGTCTTTAGCGGATATATCTATTTTGTCTTTTTCTGGCGTCACATAGATTATGTTTTGTACCGGACAATTCGTCACGCAGGTACCACAGCCCGTACACTTTTCTTCATCCACATACCGGGGTCGCTTTCTTATTTCTATTTCAAAATTCCCAGCATTCCCTGATATTTTTTCAATGTCAGCAAGCGTGATCACTTCAATATCCTTGTGTCTGCCGATCTCGACCAATCTGGGCGCCATGGTACACATGGCACAGTCGTTTGTGGGGAAGGTTTTATCGAGTTGGGCCATAACCCCGCCGATAGCAGGTTTATTATCAACTAGATAAACCTTTATTCCGGATTCTGCCATATCGAGCGCTGCCTGCATACCCCCGATCCCACCGCCCAAAACCATGGCGGCTCCAATCTTTCCGTTTTCTGTTTTGTTATTAAACATTTTCTAAAACCGCCTCATCAGGCACCTGCTGTTGCTGCTGCAGGGCCCTTTCTCTGACTTTTTGGAAGTAAACGGCCAGTGGACGATACAGAAGGTGTGCCCACTTGCCGAAAGGCACCTCCACCACAAGCATGGCTACAGCTATGACCAGATGGATCGCATAGGTGTAATAGGTGGCCAGAGGCAACCCCATGTACCTAAAAATATGGACCGATATCCCCGTTACAGTGGTCAAAAATAACAGGACCGGGAACATCCAATCGCTGAAATCCGAGAATTTGTGAATTTGCTCCCGCTTTTTGAGACGGCTGACGATGATTTCTACCGTGCAGAACAGGAGTACGATTGTCGCATAATATCCCAACCATCTCTGAGGATGGGTAATCGGGTAAATGTTATCCGTTTGAAACCACACCAGCAGGGCAACAACCAGAAGGAGCATGATCACATACCCTGAAACAAGCAAAAAATGTAAGAGCCACCGCCACGTGTTTTTTTTGCATGCTAGAAACATCTTCTGGGTGGCGAAATTCACGATGATCGTTTTTATTTCCGCAAGGAACATAGAGAGAGGGATCTTTACTTTTTCGCCATTGTGTTCGACAAATCCAAAGCCATCCTGTTTAAAACCTTTGATGATATCAAAAATCCCTGCGTTTTTGTCTCGATGCATTGTGAACCAGTACATCCGAAATGCGTTGGTGAACAAAAAGAAAGCAAGAACGGCAAACATGATCAGGTCGAACGCGTGCACCAAGTGAACAGGGGCAAACGTATTTAGTTCCACCCGTGCTGTTACAAGGGGACCGTGAAACATATAGATCAGGAATGCCATAAAAGCACCGATCGCAAACAACGCACCCAGTTCCCATAATTTGGATTTGTAGAGTTTCGCCGAGAGACCTGTCCAATCATACTGGGCTGTGAGCCAGCGCCGGAGTGTCATCATGGCCTCTCCCGGCTCTGTTTCTCTCGGGCAGGTCGTGGAACAATCGCCGCAATAATAACATATCCACGGCTCTATGCTGCCCCTCAACAGTTTTTTTAAACCAAACAGGCCATATTGAAGCATCTTGCGCGGAAATGATGCAGAATTTTTGGCCAAATCGCATACAACCGTGCAACTGCCGCATTGATAACAGGCGCTGGTATCAAAATGGCCATACTCTCGGATTTCATTCAACAAATTAGGATCGCTTTTCGTTTTCATCATACTTTCACCATATCACCATAGATGTCCTTTTTGGTTTCGAAAAGAACACCGCTGGAGAATAAATTAAATTGGAATCAAATAGGAATGGAAAGAATAAGCTCTCTGGGGACTGTGGGAGGAAATTTAATTCGTTTTTTTGCATGAGTATTTTCATTGCTAAAACTAAAAAGGTGTAATTACAAGACTGGCGGTGGGTAGGCTTCTTTTACCTTATTTTATGATCGAAACACAACATTTGGTATTAAACCTACTGTAACTATAGGAAGAATATGATTTGCCTTATAATTACGTTAAATTCTATGGTGAAATTTTATTTTTGTCAATAAAAAAAAATTTTTACGCCTCCATTCGACGATAAAATGGGGCACACTTAAGAATATAACTAAGTTCACGATTTTATGCAGAAAGGGCTAAAAATCATAGCCGGCAAAGCCAAAAACATGTATAATTCAGGTCTAGGATTTACCCAAACCATGAAAAAAAAAGAAATACTGGTGTTAGAGGACCTTCTGGGATCGAACAAAAAAATTGCTGCAGAGATTCGGAACAATCTGACGCAAAGGGGTATTTTAACCATCAATTTCATGAGTTCCCCAGGAGCTGGAAAGACAACTCTTCTAGAACGAATAGCCGAACACTTGAAACCTAAGTATAAAATGGCTGTGATAGAGGGGGATATAGAAACGGAAAGGGATGCGGAACGAATAAGGGCAAAAGGCATTCTTGCTTGGCAGATTATCACAGGCGGAGCTTGTCATCTGGAGGCCAAAATGATCGGCAAGCTGTTTTCAGAAATTCCACCGGACCTGGATTTCCTTTTTATCGAAAACGTCGGTAATCTCGTCTGTCCTGCAAGCTATGATCTTGGCGAAAATATCCGATGTGTCCTGTTGTCTATTCCAGAAGGAGATGACAAGCCGAAAAAATACCCAAAAGCCTTCACCACCTCGGATTGCCTCATCCTCACAAAATCAGACCTTCTTTCCCTGATTCCTTTCGACAGCGAAAGGGCCCAGAAGGAAGCCCTGGAAATCAACCCCAAACTCAAAATTTTCGTGACTTCTTCCCTGAAAGATAATGGGGTCAAAGAACTTGTCGAATTTTTCATCGCCACCCATCAAAAACTTCTTATCCAGAATGCATGAACTATCCATAGTTGCCAGCCTCTTCGAAATCATGGAGGAAAAAGCCCAAGAAAAAGAGTCAAAGAAGATCATTTCTGTGAAACTTCAAGTCGGCAAACTCTCGGGAGTGGTCCCTGAGTTTTTGATCACCGCGTTTGATATGTACAAAAAAGACACGATAGCCCATGATGCTGAGCTGGAAATCGAAGAAGTTCCTTTTACAATTCAGTGCAAAACATGCGGTAAGACAATGACCAGGGATGATTTTGTTTTCATTTGCTTCCACTGTGGATCGCAAGATCTAAAAACCCTCACCGGAAAAGAACTTTTTTTGCAAAAAATGGAGCTGGAGCTTTAGGCATCCCAGACTCATCCGATTGACTTTCGCCTTTTGGAGTGTTAAATACTCATATAATTTTATAATGGAGTTATATTTAATGTCGCACAAAAAACAATTTTTACTCCCCGGGATCTTTATCTTCTTTTTTATTTTTCTTTCCACACTTCCAGTATCAGAGGCTCAAAAAAACAGAAAAAAAATCACCTATGACCAAGCCTATTCGAATGCCGAGCCCCGATTATTCAAGTCTCTTCCTTCTATCCGCGAGTGGTTGGATGACACCCATTATCTCCTCGTTGAAGAGGATGAAACGAGCCACTCACAGAAATTGTTCAAAGTGAATGCAGCCAAAAGCACAAAAACTCTTTTCCTGGATTATGGCTATATCCAGAAAGCTCTGCCAGAAAAGATCAGAGCCTCTCGACACGTGGACCGCACCAAAGACTATACAGAGTTTCTTTACACAGATGAAGGCGATATCTATTTCTATTCACGTTTGAACAACTCCTTCAAACGTCTGACGGCCACAGCCGGTGAAGAGCTGAATCCTCTTCTTTCACCCGATGGAAAATATGTCGCTTTCACCCGAGATCACAACCTGTACACTCTGGACATCGCCAGTGGATTGGAG
>Ga0114930_10001293_pt1 | contig 24240 bp, 29 predicted proteins | sample AnhtaG_FD_87300 | JGI IMG/M metagenome (GOLD analysis project Ga0114930, IMG submission 87300) | Deep subsurface microbial communities from Anholt, Denmark to uncover new lineages of life (NeLLi) - Anholt_01485 metaG | ecosystem: Environmental > Aquatic > Marine > Oceanic > Sediment | place... | reverse complement strand
GCCTAAATAACAGACCAAGAAAAACTCTTGGATATAAGACACCGAATGAAGTATTCTTTCAGGCAGTCATTAAACAGGCTGCATGACCTTAAATGTTGCACTTATTGTTTGAATTCAAGAGGTTTTATAAAAGCTATTATTTTGATTTGTAAGCATTTGGCGAAAATGGGGGCATTGCTGAATCTGGTAAATAACACTTATTCAATATATTACGTAGTAATCATTAAACATTTATTCAAAATGCCAATATCAGCAAATTGGATAAATGATAACTTTTTATATATAATAATTTGATTATAAAAGCTTGAAACCAGCTCTTCAATTTGGCAAAACTTCGCTGCGCTCAAGCCAGTGGGTTAAGGGCAGCGTTATATTGCAGAGGATGAGGAATGATTAAATACAAAGAGGTTAAGAAACCTATGCAAGAGATCGTCTCTGTAAAATGTGATGTATGTGGAAAGGAATATGACAAAGTACAGGATGCCTTTGAAATAGAGGAGTTCCACTATATTCGCTTTTGCGGTGGATATGCTTCCGTTTTTGGTGATGGCACGAAAGTGGAGTGTGATATTTGCCAGTATTGCATGCATAAATTTATAGGTGATTTCTGTAAATGTGAGGAGACAACATAACCACCGCTTGAACGTAGGGAAGATCACGGGAAAAACCTTGCGGCTTTTCCCTCCTGTTAAGCGGGACGTTAGCATTCAAAGTAATCGTATTATGAGAAATCAGTTGATAAAGAACTATGAGATAAACTATGAGATATGCGGTGTCAGGTAAAGTGATTTCAGTATTATAACCCCTATTTTGATCCCATCGGAGAGCATGACCATGCATAATCAATCAGTGAATGATTTAGGCAATCAGTTTGGGGTTTGGATGCTCCGGCTCTTTATCTTCGTAAGCTTTTCAGCCCTATTGTTCGGGCTTTGGGCGCTAATCCATGAAGAATGAATCGGGTCAGGCATGATTAATTGACTATTTCAATGGTGTGTAATTTGCTTAACCCGTCAGTGCTCGTGCCAAGGTAAACCCGAAACCTTGGGATTCCACGTAAATCGGGATGAAATTGGTTATTGTTACCCATAAACCGGGACGTTGGTTCTGAAACAACTTACTGGATTCCGGGGACACGATACTTATTTTTAAAACATCAAAATAGGTATAAAGAGAAATTAGGTAATCAACTGAGAGGCCGGGACATTTTATATATCAATGCCTTAAGCCTTCTAAGTGGCTGCACCACACATCGTTGATTTTTATGAGGAAAGAATTTTTCAGTTTTTTTTGGAAATAAAACAGACTCCAGAACGAAGAGCGGGAAAGCAGCTAAATGCGGGCGTTTTGTGTTGAAAAGAGAGAACAATTCAGGAGCACGACACCATGGCAAAAGTTTATGAGGGAAAAGTGATCATACCCGGTGACAAGATGGATGAATTTTTCAAGGTGATGAAGGAAGCTGAAGAAAAAAGGGAGCCATTCCGACAGTCCTTATTGAGTCTGAATCAGGAATTTCACCAGTTTCTGTTGACCAGATACTCAGAGAGAACTTCGCGAAAGCATGCATCCATAGTCGAACTGTTCATTGACTTTATTTGCCGGCAAACTGATGTTGAAAGAATTGAGGAGATTACCAGAGGAATGGCAAATACCCATTTCAAGAAATGGTGGAAAAGAAAGGTTTGGGATTCAACCAGCCCTGACGAACTTACAGTAGCACTTAGAAAATTTTTTCTTTTCCTTTCGGAAGAGAAGAAAATAGTGAACGAGAAAGTTTTAAAGGCATTGAAATAGTAATCAAGAATCACAGTACCAGTCGCATCCCGCTCAGTTGTCCAATTCGGACAGGGGCAACAGAGCGGCTGCCCTTTTCGTTATGTGGCCAAATAAATCCAATAAACACGATTTATTTTATTATAATAAGATAGCATGGCAAAGAGACAAAAAATATGGTTTTATAGCCCTAAAAGGCAGCCCAAGCCTAAAGTGCCTGAGGCTATTAAGGCAGATTTGTGAATCGGGTCAGGCATGATTAATTGACTATTTCAATGGTGTGTAATTTGCCTAACGTCAATGCACCTGATCTCTATTCCGCTGGCGCCCTTCGACAATCTCACGACTTTCAACTCCATAGAGGCAGGAGATCTTTACGTTATGAGGCTTTCGCTTGCTTGAGGCTGCGATGAAGAAAGGGGTAGTTAAAACTTTGGTTTGATACCGGACTGCTTGCAGATCTCGTTTGCCGTGATCCGATCAAGCTGTTTGTGGCGTTTGACCGGAATTACCTTCGTTCCGTTGGTGTAAATTGAGTGATTCGCTCCTTCTCTGAGCAGATGGAAACCGTTCTTTTACAAATACCGGACCAACTCACGACGCTTTACTGACAATTTGAACCTCTATGGGCAGTTGCTCGATGAGTGCGTTTCCGAGGGGAATCTCCTTGCCGAGTTGCCGGTATGCAAGAACCACTTCATTCAATGCATCGCGGAGCATGACACGGCAATCTTCGAGATCTTTGCCTTCGGTGACAACCTCGGGCCACTCTACCAATTGTCCCATATAGCCGGAGCTGATTTTGGTATATTTTGCAGTGTAATTTACCATATCGCTGTAATCTCCTAAAATGTTTCTAAATTTGTGGCTTAGCTTAACGCTTTTGTGTTCCGTTGTCAAATTTCAAATAAGGCAACGGAAATTATGGCTGATTTTAATATAATTTCAATATGTTGAAATTGAGGCAACCTCATACCATTCACTGCACCAGATCGGCTACGCCGCCTGGTAATATGTAATATGGGGTCGGGCCATGCTAACTAGCTGATATGATTTGGAATGATGGGAGAATCATATTTGTTATGGTGCTTAAAACGGCATTTTTAGCCACAAAAAGGGCGATTTAAGCAGATGGTATTGGTCCATGGCGAGAGCTATGAGCTCCTTGTGTTGAGGATTTAGAGGTCAAAAATGTTGGTTTAAGGCTCGAAAACACCTATTTTTGGAATGTTTATCCTGAAATATTAATAAGATAGCTTGGTCCGACCCCAGTTGCAAGTTGCTTGCTGCTGTAAGGGTCGGCACAAAATCCACGCAGCCCCTGAGCAGCCCGAACCCCCCAGTTAAAGAAAACAATCTAATTTTAATACTCTCGAGGTAACGCTTGACGTTATTAACGAAGTTCGTTATTATTATTCTATGATAAAATCCTTCCGGGACAAAGAAACCGAGAAAATATTAAATCGACAATTTTCAGGTAAATTGTCCCAGAATATCCAGCATGTCGCACGCAAGAAGCTGATAACTCTTGATGCTGCAACAGTATTAAATGATTTGCGAGTACCGCCGGGTAACCGATTGGAGGCATTGAAAGGTGACAGGAAAGGCGAACATTGTATACGCATCAATGACCAATGGCGGATATGTTTTAAATGGAAAGCCGGCGATGCGTATGATGTTGAAATTACAGATTATCATTAGGAGGATCATATGAAAAACAACAAACTTCCCCCCATCCACCCGGGCGAAATTCTTAGGGAGGGATTCTTAGAGCCAATGGGAATTAGCCAGTACCGACTGGCCAAGGATATAAGTGTACCTCCCAGGCGCATTAACGAAATTGTTCACGGTAAACGGTCAATTACTGCAGATACAGCTTTGCGTTTGGGACGTTTTTTCAGCATGTCTGCTCAATTTTGGCTCAACCTCCAGACTCGGTATGATCTTGAAGTGACTGAGGATTTACTTGAGGACCGGCTTGTTGAGGAGGTACACACTCTTGAGGCACATTTAACTTCAATGTAAATCTGGGGTTATAACCACCGTAAACCGGGACATTGGTTCTGAAACAATTTACTGTATTCCGGGGACACAGTACTAATTTTTAAAACATCAAGATGGGTATAAAGAGAAATTAGGTAATCAACTGAGAGGCCTGGAAATGGTATTAAATACTTCGAACCTTCTAAGTAACCGCAACGTAAGTTACTGCTTTTTATAAGAAGCCTATTTTGCAGTCTCCTCTGGATATAGCACAATCTGAGCTGGTGCGAAGAAAACATAATTTTTGTGAAAAGTATATACTGATCCTGGCTCGCACATATTGACTTTTCCAATATTTACCCCTGTTCGAGGCTTAGAATATTATGCCTGCTGACGAAATGGACAAAAAGCCGTATTTGCTGAGTTATAGACTTTTATATACATTTACTAACTATTTCATTTTCTTATCGATTTTGGGATATTGCATTATAGAATAGAGTCGTATATTAATACGCCTTTTAGGGCTTATAATATCTATGTTATTTGTAACTACCCAGGTTGTCAGGTTCACAGTTCACAGTTCACAATTGGTTGCCATGCCTCAATAATTATCGGAAATACCAATTTTGGTAATATCGATAATCTTCTCTCCCAGGGCTGCTACATGGAATATATCGCCAGACATTACAACATGGACCTTCCCCATCTTCAAAACGTTCAATTTTCATCGCTCTCTAACCTTGAACCTTTGAACCGGGAACCCCTGAACCTGAGTTACTGTTGTGTCAAATAAAGGTGTTGACTATCAACCTGCTTTGCCTTACTATGAAGTAAGAAAATGATATTAAAGTAAGGAGGAATGTTCCCATGACATTAGCAACACTCACAAGCAAGGGGCAGGTAACGATTCCGAAACAAGTCCGGGATTCTCTGCGGTTGCACACAGGAGACAAGGTCGAATTTGTCATCACTGAAAATAGAGAAGCGCTTCTTAGGCCGATCACCAAGAAGGTCGATGATGTATTCGGCAGGTTACATAAGCCGGAAAGGAAGCCTATTTCTATTGAGAAGATGAACGCTGGGATAAGGCAGAAGATGCAGGAGAGTTTCAAATGAAAGCCTTGGATACTAATGTGCTGGTTCGCTTCCTTGTGAGGGATGACGAGCAACAAGCCGAAACCATTTACAGGATATTCAAACAGGCGGAATCCGACAAGGAGGCACTGTTCGTACCTCTGTTAGTTGTCCTTGAGACTATCTGGGTGTTGGAATCTGTTTATAAGATTTCGAGACAAGAGATACTGGATTCCATTAATGAGCTTATATTAATGCCCATTCTGGAGTTTGAAGCACAATCAGCAATTCTGAGCTTTCTCTCTTCGGCATTAGAAACCAAAATGGATCTTTCGGATATTTTGATCGCGCATTCTGCGAGATTTTCGGGCTGTGAATGTGTGCTTACATTTGACAAAAGGGCATCAAACTTCGGGCTTTTTGAGCTACTCAGATAACGTAAACCATAAACCGGGACTTTGGTTCTGAAACAACTTACTGGATTCCTGGGACACGATCCTAACTTTTCAAACATCAAAAAAAGTATTGGGATCACTCCTTTATATCTTGACTTGACCAGTTTATTTGACTATTATATCTATTGAATAAAAAGAGGGGGTGATTGAATGCAAACTATGGGTATAAGTCAATTTAAGGCACATGCCTTGAAAATACTGGATCAAGTAGCAAAATTTCAAGAAGGCATAATCATAACAAAAAGAGGCAAGCCACTTGCTCAGATAATTCCATATCGCAGTTCGGACATGAACCCCAAGCCGGGTAAACTTGCAAATTATCTTGTTTTCGAAAAAGACATCGTCTCTCCTCTTGGTGAGGAGATGTGGGATGCTTGCAAATGAAATACCTGCTCGATACTCATACCTGGATATGGTGGCACATGCATCCTCAGAATCTGTCACGTAAGGTCAAGATTTTAATCGGAAATACAAGTAAATACGATGAGCTTCTCTTGTCCGCAATTTCGCCTTGGGAATTCAGCAAGCTTCTCGAAAAAGGGAGGATAGGCATCTCCTGTAATCCTGAAGATTGGATAAATGCAGCTCTCGATTTGTCCAAACTCAGATTAGTCCATCTCTCTCCGATTTTGGCCTATCGTTCGACCATTTTACCACAGCCTTTCCACGATGATCCTGCAGATCAGATTATTGTAGCAACGGCACGAGAAGAAAATGCCACTATCCTCACTAAAGACCAAAATATCCTCGAATACAAAAATGTCAGAAGTTTTTGGTAAATTTAATACAGGCAAAGCCAGTCGCTCCAGCGGACGATGTAAACCGATCTGCTGATTTTTATGTTAAATTTGCCTACTTAATTCCGCTGAAAAGTGTCGGAGAGAGTATGGATTTGCCAAAGACAATTGATGGATTCCGGTTACACAATCCTAACTTTTCAAACATCAAAATAGGTATTAAACAGGTAACAAAGAAAACACTTGCTCACGGCAATGGACAAAAGGCCATATTTGCTTAGTCATAAACTTTTACGTGCAGTTTTTAACTGTTTCATTTTTTTATCGATTTTGGGAATATTTCATTGCATAGACGTAAAATAATACGCCTTTTAGAACTTATAATATTTATGTTAGGTTTTAAAAATCAAAATTATTAATATTTGAGGTATCCATGCAGAAAACAAAACGTATAATTATCGCAACTTTGTCAGGAGTGCTTTTCGGGTTCGTCTGTTTTGGCCTTGCCTCAAGTGCTCCGGGAGAGCTCGCATGGCCTGTAGCTATAGAAATAATAGTAAGCCGAACGCTAATAGGATTTGCTATTGGAATAAGTTGTCTATCGCTGGGTCATTGGCCTTTACATGGATTAATAATGGGTATGATATTTAGCTTCCCATTGGCATTTAGTGGGTTAATGGCTCCAGAAAACCCGGAATTTAGTAAAGTTAGTATGTTTATATGGACGATAATATTCGGAATGATCTACGGAGTACTTATTGAAGTGATTACATCACTATTTTTTAAAGCAAAGATACAAAGCTGAAACAAATCTAACAATTAGGTCAACCTGGCCGCCAACAGCTCGGCACTTTTTTGAAAGGTTCTGCCCCGCATCAAGGTCTTTATTCTGCAAGGATCACTGTTCCGCATTGTTGACGGCAGGTTACCCCAGACGACAGGGAAAAATTTGAAGACCAGATGGTATTGTGCTATATTGCCCATACGGGGATAATTGGAGGAATCCTAATGGCAAGAATCACTGTGGAAATTGAGAACTCAAAAGCCACACTTCTTAGGGAAAAAGCAGCAAAGTTTGGCCTACTGCCCGATCAGTTTGTTATAGCGTCAATTGAGGATATTATTGCCCAGCCGGAACCAGACTTCGAAGCAGCAATGCATCGAGTATTGTCTAAAAATAAAGAACTTTATGATCGTCTTGCGTAATGCGCTATCTTTCTCTCCTGGAAGTTCTTGAGCTTCATGAAACGATCATTTCTTCTTCAGGCGGTTCACGTGGTATTCGAGATAGCGAAGTACCAACAATTTTCGTATAAATGAAAAATAGGAGGATTACTATGATTGACACAAATGAACTAATGTCAATGGTTGAGTCTTTACCAATTGACATAAAGACCCAGCTGATTAACAGGTTACTTGACAGCTTGAACCCATCTCAGAAGGAGATTGACGAATTATGGGCTAAAGAGGCTGAGAAGAGAGTTGCAGAGGTACGAAACGGCAAGGTCAGACCAGTCCCAGGAGAGAAGGTGTTCGAAGAAGTTCGGGAACGCTTATCCAAATGAGATACACTTTCCACCCTTCCGCGCAATTTGAACTCAACAAAGCGATAGACTACTATGAGGAATGCCGTCCTGGCCTTGGGCTTGAATTTGCCAAAGAAGTCTATTCTGCGATCCAACGTATCATACAATTTCCAGGAGCATGGTCACCGTCGTCTGAAAACACAAAACGATGCCTAACCGTTTTACATATGGAGTAATCTACCAAATCCTTGATGAGGAAATTTTGATTGTAGCGGTAATGCAGCTAAACCGGAAACCAGGCTACTGGAAGAATAGGATGAAGTAGCGGCAGAACAAGCGCAGAGCAGGGCTGCGAGAAGCATCGCTCCTCTATCGCGCTACTCCCCGTAGCCTCTCAGGGGGTACTGTCGCATTCAAAATAATCGTATTATGAGAAATCAGTTGATAAAGAACTATGAGATAAACTATGAGATATGTGGTGCCAGGTAAAGTGATTTTAATATTATAACCCCTCTTTTGATCCCACCGGAGAGCATGACCATGCATAATCAATCAGTGAATGATTTAGGCAAGCAGTTTGGGGTTTGGATGCCCCGGCTCTTTATCCTCGTAAGCTTTTCAGCACTATTGTTCGGGCTTTGGGCATTAATCCATGCGTACAATGGAAATGACTGGCCCAGGGTCCGAGGGACCATTATATATTCCCGGATGGTGGGTCCAACAGGCAAGGCCAGTGTTCAAATTCGCTACAATTATGCTGTTGGCAACCAAACTCATAAGGGGCAGCATGTATCATTCGCTGATGCATTCCATATCCGGATGTTTGGTATAGAATCCATTATAAGTCGTTATCCGAAAGGGACTCGCGTATGGGTTTATTTTGACCCGGAAAACCCCCAGAAAGCTGTTTTGGAGAAAGGCATCCGTCCTGAACTATACTGGACACCTATTGGTGCATTTATTATTTTGATCCTCGGAATTTTTTTCCACACTCGTTTTAAGCCCAAGCATGGCGGAAGAAGAGGCAGCCCTTGACATTGGACATTCTATAGAAAGGAATTGATAAATAGCCTAACAATGTAAATATAGCCATCCGCTTTAAGCGACGACTGATTTGTGGCGTTAAAAGGACTATGGAGAAATCATGACTGTTCCCACTAAAGGTCTTGAGTTAATCAAGCGTTTTGACCGCAACCTGGAGGCTTACAAGCAGGCCAAGTATAAAGAAACCCAGGTGCGTCTTGAACTTATCAATCCATTCTTTGAAGAACTGGGCTGGGATATCACTAACAAACAGGGTTATGCCGAGGCCTATAAAGAGGTAGTAAAGCGGAACGTTGATTCTGAAACAACTTACTGGATTCCGGGGGCACGATAATAACTTTTAAACATCAAAACAGGTATCAGGCGGTTAACAAAGAAATTTTAAAAAGGCCCTCTTAATGAAATCTTACATTGACCTGACCCATCTAATTGAGGAAGGTATGCCGGTCTGGCCTGGGGAGCCGCAGCCGGAGATCAGGGAACTCATGACCCTTGTGAAAGACATTTGCACTGTCCAGTCGATCCAGTTCAACAATCACCTTGGCACCCACTTGGATGCGCCGTCACACTTTATAGAGGACGGAATTACGATAGACCAGATTCCCCTTGAAACCCTGATTGGAAAGGCAATTATCTTGGACTTTACGGACAGAGGAAAGAACAGCCTGATTACCAGGGAAGATCTACAGCAGCACGTGGACCGTCTTGAACCGGGCGCGCGAATCCTCCTGAAAACCGGGTGGGATAAAAATTTCAATCCGGTTGCTTTTTTTGAGGGTTTTCCCTGCTTGACATTGGAGGCGGCTGAATTCCTTGTCTCCTTGAAGATCAGATTGCTTGGCATGGACACTCCTTCACCCAGCCCTATTGAAGACGCCGGCCAGGCGATCCATAAAACACTTCTTGGTGCGGGGATCGTCCTCCTTGAAGCGGTGAAAAATCTAACCTTGATCAATCATGATGAATGCGAATTGATCATACTCCCGCCGCCTTTTAAAAGTTTCAGCGGCGCCCCTTGCCGCGTGGTGGCCGTGTTAGAAGTGCAGGAGTCTGAGGGCTAGTTTCTACACATTTGACAGAAATGGGTTTCGGGGAGACAATGCTAGTTTTTAAAACATCAAAATAGTTTAAATAGGCATTACATAGGCAACTGTTTTCTGTCATTACTGAGGTTAAAAAAGGTGGATCGAAAGGCTTTGCTGACTTTTGCAGAAGACATTATAGCTGGGGCTATCCCTGATGTTAAAAATTATAAAGCCCTTGCAGCCATCCCAGATAAGGATGTTTTCACCCTTATGCCAGGGGCAGATATGATCCGAGATTTCTATTTCGGCAGGGAGATACATATATGTACTATCTGTAATGGCAAATCTGGCAGATGCACCGAGGACTGTGCCTTCTGTTCCCAATCCGTATTTTCCAAAACAGATATCCCTATTTATCCGCTTATGGCGAGAGACAAACTTCAGCAAGGTGCCCTGTATGCTGCTGAAAGTCCCATAAATAGATATTCCATTGTGACAAGCGGCAAACGCCTTTCAAAAAGAGAGGTGGAGGATATTACTGAGGCTATTGCTGAGCTGGACCACAACAAGATTAACTTCTGTGTCTCCCTCGGTATTCTCGATCAGAATGATCTTAAGGTCCTAAAAGAGGCCGGTGTAAGTATGTATCATCACAACCTGGAGACGTCGCAAAGTTATTTTAATCAAATCTGTAGCACACATACTTATCAGGAACGTCTTGATACTGTAAAGGCAGCTAAAGAAGCAGGACTTTCGGTCTGTGCCGGAGGGGTGTTCGGCATTGGTGAAAGGGACGAACAGGTTCTCGAACTGGCTTTGGCCCTCAGCGAACTGGATGTTGACTCTGTCCCAATAAATTTTCTAATCCCGATCAAGGGGACACGTCTGGAGAATTGCAGGGAACTAACACCCCTTCGATGCCTAAAGATCATAGCGCTTTTCCGTTATGTTTTACCTAATAAAGATATTATTATTTGTGGTGGCAGAAAGGCCAATCTCAGAGAACTCCATCCCTTGATGTTTTATGCAGGAGCAAGCGGCATCATGACGGGTAATTACCTGACAACAAAAGGTCAGACCCTGCAACAGGATCTGGAAATGATCGAGCAGCTAAATTTAACTGTGAGAAAAAAGTAGTTGTTTCCGTCAGTTAACGGATAGTCCTCAAAAACCGGTGCCTCGCTTTGGCGGCGGCTGAGCTTGCTTATTTCTTGAGAAAGGATTGGGAGTTATGATTATCAATACCTGGAATGGAAAATACTTTGATACAGATAAGGATCTTACCGCGCCTGAACGGCATATAATTCAAAAGTTGTTTGCCTGGGGGTCCCTGGTTACAAACCTGGAACAATTCAGAGAGAAAAAAAGGCAGGCCCTGCTCAAGGGTTGGAATAATTCGGGACCTATAGGGGAAAGTATGGCTCTGGGGACTATCATAAAGGACTTAGAAAGAAAGGTAGTTGCTCGTTTGAGAAAAGATGCCCCTTGAAAAAATTTTCAAGATATTTCCTCGATTATTTGAATTTTTGCCCACCAGCTTCCAGGTAGCTCAATTCTAAAATTCTAAAATTATTGACTGGAGGAAAGGGCTCTGATAGAAGGAAAACTTGAACTTAGGGGCTTCGCCCCAATTCCATATGTGAGGCAATAGATAATAATTCCAATAAAACCATATTATTTCAGTAGGTTACAGAACTTCCAAGGTGTTTAATTAAGAAGGGAGAATCTTTTGCAATATAAAGCAATAAAAGGTTTTAAGGATATACTTCCTCATCAGGTAGGAACCTGGAATAGGGTTGAATCAGAGGCAAAGCGGGTATTTGAACTCTTTGGATTTAAGGAGATCAGAGTTCCTGTGATGGAAAAGGCCGAACTTTTTGCCCGGGGGATAGGCGAGGACACAGATATTGTTTCCAAAGAGATGTATACCTTAAAGGATAGGAAGGGTAACAACTTAGCTATGAGACCGGAGGCAACGGCCTCAGTGCTAAGGGCCTATATTGAGCATAAAATGTATGAGAGCTATCCGATTCAAAAGTTATTCACAATAGGTCCAATGTTTAGATATGAGAGGCCTCAGAAGGGGAGAGCCAGACAATTTCACCAGATAAATGCTGAGATTATTGGAGATCCTGGCCCCAGATTGGATAGTGAACTGATATTTATGCTCCTGTACCTTTTTTCATCTATCGGGATAAATAATACTACTCTAAATATCAACTCTCTGGGTTGTCCAGGATGTCGGGAACCATTCAGGGATGAACTTAAGAATTACCTTAAGAGATATTTTACACAACTTTGTCCTGATTGCCAGAGGAGGATGGAGACAAATCCGTTAAGGGTTTTTGATTGCAAGGTGGATAGATGCAATCAGGTAATGAAAGATGCTCCATCCATGCTTGATTTTCTGTGTAATGATTGTAGGAATCATTTTAATTCTGTTAAGGCGTATCTTAAGGAGTTGGATGTAGATTTTGTTGTTAACACTCATTTAATGAGAGGCCTTGATTATTATACAAAGACTACCTTTGAGGTGCAGACTCATGAGTTGGGTGCTCAGAATGCTATAGCCGGGGGTGGCAGATATGACGGGCTGATCAAAGAGTTTGGTGGCCCAGACAGTCCCGCAATAGGATTTGCTATAGGTGTGGAAAGGGTTGTTGAACTTTTAGAGGATTATAGTGCGGATAAGAAAGAAGGTCCAGATCTCTTTCTGGCCCCTCTTGGCAAGGAGGCAGAAGATAAGGCATTTATCTGGTTACAGGAGCTAAGAAAAGGTGGCTTGAGAGGCGAGATGGAATACAGATCCTTAGGCCTAAAGGCGCAGATGAGGCATGCAGATAGGCTGAGAGCCAGGAAGGTATTGATTGTTGGGGAAGATGAACTGACTAAAGGTAAGGTCATTTTAAGGGATATGTTTACCAAGGAACAAACAGAGCTTCCATTAGATAATTTGGTGGATGAACTCATAAGATTGTTAGTTCGTTGAATAGTTAAATCGTTGACTTGTTCACCATTTAACTCATTAACTATTTATTAAGCAGAGCATTTTATTTTTTGCATTGGACATAACCGAGAAGGATTTATGATGGTCATGAGGTCTTTTCTGCTGTTCCAAGGCTCCCGGCCTGGTCTTTTCTACGACTTATCTGCAGGGGAGTCTTGCCCCCTCCGCATTCCCCCGATAAATCAGGGGCTGCGGTTTCCCCCACTGATAAGTCATGAAAAGGACAGCGGCCTTCCACCAGTCACTTTAGAAAAGGCCTAATGACCATACTCGATATTGCAAACTATTTGATGATTTCAGTAGCAACTACTCAACCAAGATGAGGGAGACAAGTTGAATATAGATACAATTGGGGATTGGAAAAGGACGAATGATTGCGGCAGCTTAAGGAGAGATGATATTGGTAGCGAAGTCGTCCTAATGGGATGGGTAAACAGGCGCAGGGATCTGGGGAAATTGATATTTATTGATCTCAGGGATAGGTTTGGCTTGACCCAGATTGTCTTTGATGAGGAGTTTGATGAGATCAGTCATGATAAGGCAGGTATATTAAGGAACGAATGGGTTATAGCTGTGAAGGGAAAAGTCACGCCACGATTAACCGGTCAGGAAAATCCTGATCTGCCTACCGGGGATATTGAGGTGAAGGTGAAGGAATTAAAGATATTGAACGAAACAGAGGTCCCCCCATTCCAGGTTGATGGTAAAATTGATGCATCAGAGAATTTACGCCTGAAATATAGGTACCTTGAGCTTAGAAGGCCGGCTCTTTTTCATAACCTTGCCATCAGGCACAGGATAGCCTTAAGTATAAGAAACTTCCTTAACAGAGAGGGATTCTTAGAGGTAGAGACCCCTTTTTTAACTAAAAGCACACCTGAAGGGGCAAGGGACTATCTTGTTCCAAGTCGGATTAATAAAGGGTCATTTTATGCCTTACCCCAATCCCCACAATTGTTTAAACAACTCTTAATGGTTGCTGGCTTTGATCGCTATTTTCAGATTGTTAGATGTTTCAGGGACGAAGATCTGAGGGCCGATAGACAACCAGAATTCACTCAGGTTGACCTTGAGTTATCCTTTGCAGGTGAGGATGAGGTTATGGATGTTTTTGAGGGGATGATAGTGGATATATTCTCCAAGATATTAGGTTATTCTGTTTCCAGGCCATTTCCAAGGATTGAATATAATAAAGCAATGGATTTGTATGGCTCAGACAGACCAGATACTAGATTCGGCATGGAATTGATGGATGTATCTGATCTCCTTAGATCTTCAACTTTTAAGGTCTTTGCAGAGATGATAGAGGGAGGAGGGGTTGTAAAGGCAATAAATGTAAAGGGAGGGGCTTCTTTCTCTCGGAAGAAGCTGGATGAATTAAACAATATTATAGTTGATTTTGGTGCCAGGGGATTGTTCTGGGCCAAACTCAAATCTGATGGCTGGCAATCAACCCTGAATAAATTTTTGGCCCAGGAGATTAGAAGTGCTGTTGAAGAGAGACTTGGTACAAAAGAAGAAGATCTTATTATTTTTGTGTCTGATGTGGCAAAAGTGGCTAATGAGGCATTAGGTCTATTAAGAATAGAGATAGGCAAGAGACTTGATTTGGTTAAGGATGCAGGCTATTCATTTGTCTGGGTAACAAGATTTCCTTTGCTGGAGTACAACAAGGATGAAAAGAGATATGTATCTGTTCATCATCCATTTACAGCCCCTCTTGAAGAAGACATGCCTTTGCTTAATGAAAGACCAGAGGCAGTAAGAGCAAGATCATATGATTTGGTTCTTAATGGTGAGGAGATAGGAGGGGGTAGCGTAAGGATACATAATATTGGCTTACAGGACCAAATATTTAATATATTGGGGTTGGAAAAAGGAGAGGTGAAAAAAAAGTTTGGTTTTTTTCTTGAGGCATTAAGCTACGGTGCACCCCCCCATGCAGGTATGGCCCTTGGTTTTGACAGACTTGTAGCTATTATAGTTGGCGCAGAATCTTTAAGGGATGTTATTGCCTTTCCTAAGACCCAACGGGCAACCTGTTCCGTAACCGATGCGCCTTCGCCTGTAGATAAAGATCAGCTTGCAGAGTTAGGTCTTTCCCTACTTTACCCTTGACAAAGTTTCGAAATAAAATTATACAAAGCCAGTCAATAAAAAAGGTCTGATAGTTAACCAGGGTTTTTCATTGAGATGCTTGTTTATCTAAAATAGAAGGAGGTATTAAAGTGAGTGATGTAACAGCCCCCATGGCGGGAAAGGTAATTGATGTAAAGGTTAATGTTGGTGATACGGTTAGCGAAGATGATGAACTTCTTATTCTTGAGGCCATGAAGATGGAGATGCCTATAGTAGCTCCAACATCGGGAAAGGTTAAAGAGATAAAATGTAAGAAAGGAGATGCAGTTGGGGCCGATGATGTTTTAGTGGTGATAGAATAGACATAAAAGGGTCAGGATTTGATATTTGACACGGTATATCTTTTAGCAATAATTATGCGAAAATATCTTTAAAAGAGAGGGATCTTGGTTATTTTCATTTTTGTAGTTGTGTCAAATGTCAAGCATGACCTTAACATAAATTAAATGCCCTGTCCGATCATCGGAAGGGCATTTTATATAAAGGCCCCTTAAAAAGCGTATCAATACATAGCTTATTCGAGTGCTCATTAACAATGCCGAACAGAGATTATCGTTAATATAGGGTGAGATCGATATGATAGATTGGAATCTTGCATTAAAGATATTTGCCTTTGGCTTAAGCGCTGTTTTTGGCTCCCTTGCAATATTGATAGGGGCAATATATGCATTTGGGAAGATCTTGAAGACTATAGAAAAAGAGGGCAATTAGAAGGCTTGGATTATGCTTGATATGGTCTTGACCACAGGTATTATGCATCTAACTGTAGGCAACTTGATTATGTGGCTTATTGCCTTTTTCTTTATCTACCTGGCTATAACTAAGAATTACGAGCCTCTACTTTTAGTGCCCATCGGTTTTGGTATATTGATCGTAAATTTACCTCTGACACATTTAATGATGGAAGGGGAAGGACTTTTATGGAAATTTTATCATTATGGATTAGAGTGGGAGGTGATCCCACCACTTATCTTTTTAGGTCTAGGCGCCATGACAGATTTTGGACCTATGATCGCCAATCCTAAAACTCTTATATTAGGTGCTGGAGCTCAATTCGGTGTTTATGTTGCCTTTTTTGGAGCCCTCATCCTTGGCTTTAAAATACCTGAGGCATGCTCCATAGGTATAATAGGGGGTGCTGATGGCCCAACAACTATCTATACAACAGTTCACCTTGCACCTCACCTGTTGGGGGCAACTGCTGTGGCAGCTTACTCTTACATGTCCCTTGTTCCAATTATTCAGCCCCCTATCATGAGGCTCCTTACAACAGAGAGGGAAAGAAAGATTAAGATGAGGCAATTGAGGCCAGTTTCAAAGAAGGAGAAGATCCTTTTTCCCTTAGTGACAGTCATGGTTATCTGTCTTATCGTGCCAGCCTCTGCACCACTTATGGCAATGTTTATGTTGGGAAATCTTTTTAAAGAATGTGGTGTGGTAAAAAGACTTTCAGATGCAGCATCCAATGAACTCATGAATATTGTTACTATTCTTTTGGGTATTAGTGTTGGTGCAACAATGTCTGCAGAGCAGTTTTTAAAGCCGCAGGTTATCTTTATTTTTATTATGGGTCTTGTGGCCTTTGCCTTTTCTACAGCGGCCGGGATACTTTTAGCAAAATTCATGAATATCTTTTCCAAAGAAAAGATAAATCCTCTGATTGGTTCTGCTGGTGTATCTGCTGTTCCTATGGCCGCCAGGGTAAGCCAGGTGATGGGTGCAAAGTATGATCCAAAAAATTATTTACTTATGCATGCCATGGGTCCCAATGTGGCAGGTGTTATTGGAACAGTCGTTGCTGCAGGTGTATTCATTGCACTTGCAGGATAATGAAAGGAGGTTAATAAGATATGTTTGACGAAAAAGAGATTGGAGAAATAAAAGAGGAATACAAGAAATGGTCCGACAAACTGGAACCTAAATTAGCAAAAAGACCCGAAAGAAAGGCTGATTTTGCTAATACCTCGGGTATCCCTTTAAAGAGGGTATGTACGCCTTTAGATGTAACTGACTCTGATTATATGAAAGAGCTCGGTTTGCCAGGGGAGTATCCATTTACAAGGGGTGTTCAACCAACTATGTACAGGGGAAGATTTTGGACTATGAGGCAATATGCAGGTTTTGCTACTGCCGAGGACACGAATAAGCGATATAGATTCCTCTTAGACCAGGGCCAGACAGGTCTATCAGTTGCCTTTGATCTTCCTACACAGATAGGATATGATTCAGATCACCCATTGGCTCAAGGGGAAGTAGGCAAGGTTGGTGTAACCATTGATTCATTAAAAGATATGGAAATACTCTTTAACCAGATTCCCTTAGACAAGGTTAGTACATCAATGACCATAAATTCCCCTGCCGCTATACTTTTGGCCATGTATATTGCAGTGGCTGAAAAACAGGGTATAGCCTCAAAGGGCTTAAGGGGAACTATTCAGAATGATATACTAAAAGAGTATTCTGCCAGGGGGACTTATATCTTCCCTCCTAAACCGTCTATGAGGATTATCACAGATATATTTTCGTTCTGTTCACGAGAGGTTCCACAATGGAATACAATCAGCATTAGCGGATACCATATCAGGGAGGCAGGCTCCACTGCGGTTCAGGAGGTAGCCTTTACCCTGGCTGATGGGATTGCCTATGTGGAGGCGGCAATTGATGCCGGACTGGATATAGACGAGTTTGGTCCACGACTTTCCTTCTTTTTTAACGCCCACCTTGATTTTTTAGAGGAAGTTGCCAAGTTTAGGGCTGCAAGGAGGCTATGGGCAACAATTATGCGGGAAAGATTCAAGGCCAAGGATCCAAGGTCAATGATGATAAGGTTTCATACCCAGACAGCCGGTTGCACCTTAACTGCGCAGCAACCGAAGAATAATATAGTTAGGGTTGCCTTTCAGGCTCTTTCTGCGGTTTTGGGTGGCACACAATCACTGCATACCAATTCAATGGATGAGGCCTTTGCTTTACCTGGTGAGGAGGCGGTTCAGATTGCCTTAAAAACCCAGCAGCTTATTGCCTATGAGTCTGGTGTAACTGACACTGTTGACCCCTTAGGCGGCTCATATTACATTGAAGAGTTGACAAAAGAGATTTACGATAGGGCTTCAGCATATATTGATAAGATTGATGAGCTTGGTGGGGCAGCCGAAGCTATTGAGAAGGGCTTTATACAAAGGGAGATCCAGGACAGTGCTTATCGCTACCAGAGAGAGATTGAGAAGAACGAGAGAATAGTTGTCGGTGTAAACAAGTTTCAGATAGAAGAAGAAGCTCCAAAGGATCTATTAAGGGTGGATCCTGGCGTCAGGCTTTTACAGATAGAGAAGCTGAAAGAACTAAGATCAGAGCGAGACAATGGAAGGGTGAAGGATATACTAAGTGAGCTAAAAAAGGCTGCGGAGGGGAATGATAACCTGATGCCCATCATTGTGGATGCAGTGAAGGCTTACGGTACCCTGGGAGAGATCTGTGATGCATTAAGGGAGGTTTTTGGAGAATATCAGCCAGTAAGCACTATAGGTTGATATAGATGATACATCATCTAGTAAGTGCCTAAAGTGAACTAAAGTGCCTAAAGTGAACTAAAGTTATTGATAGTGTTGTTGGAAGAGTGACTAAAGTGACTAAAATGATGGATAATAAGGAATTCTCAAAAGAACTCGAAAAGCGGACCCGAAAATTCGCTGTGAGCATAATTCGGATATCATCCGCCTTCCCCATTACACCAGAGGGCATGGCAATAAGGAATCAGATCACAAAATCTGGTACTTCTATTGGCGCAAACTACCGTCAAGCCAATCGAGCCAGAAGCAAAGCAGATTTTAAAAATAAGATTAAGATCTGTGAAAGTGAAGCCAGTGAAACACAATACTGGATAGAAGTAATTGTAGATGCAAAGTGGTTATCCTGGGAGAAGGCAAAATCTGAATATGATGAGTGGGACTGCTCGCCATCTTTTCATCTATCGGAAAGAAATAGCTTTAGTCACTTTAGATCACTTTAGCTCACTTATAAACTTTAGGCACTTTATTCACTATTGGAGGTTATTAAGGATGGATACTAAAAGAAAAATTAGAGTCTTAGCCACTAAACCTGGTCTGGATGGCCATGATAGGGGTATAAAGGTCATTGCCAATGCATTAATGGATGCAGGAATGGAGGTAATCTATACAGGTTTAAGGCAGAGCCCGGAACAGATTGTGGAGACAGCCATCCAGGAGGATACAGATGTTATTGCATTGAGTATCCTTTCTGGCGCCCATGACTTCCTTTTTCCCAAGATAATGGAATTGTTAAAGGAAAAGGGAGTAGATGATATTCTGGTGATTGGAGGGGGTATTATTCCAGATGAGGACATACCTTCTATGAAAGAAATAGGCATAGCCGAGATCTTTGGTCCGGGCACCTACACCGATGATATTGTCAAATATATTGAGAATAATCTGAAACGATAATTTAGGGGCTTTGCCCCAATTGGAATATTGGAATAATGGAATACTGGAATGATGGGCATAAACGCATAGTGAAAATGGCATAGAGCAAATAGTACAAATGCCATATGTCCTGCGATTAGCGCATTTTCACTCTATATGCCTGTGTGGCAAGCAAGGCACTAGCGGGAAAGGCATAGGATATCACTAAAAGTACCATGATTTCAATATGTTGCAGAAATTAAGAAGTGTTAAACGAGCATCTCTTTTAAGAAATCAAGGTTGACTGTCTTCAATGTGCGAACAATGGTGTTTAGCTGAACCTCAACGGTTCCTTCATAGATTTCACATATCCTGTTATCCCTGTAGCGTCTTTCCACCTCTTGCTCTAAAAAATAGCCATAACCACCAAATACATTAATAGTCTGGTCAATTATCTCTTTTGCATGTTCTGGAACAAGGTATTTTACTATAGCAGTAAACATTGGGATCAGGGTTTTATGCTGTTTACTACCTATGTCACACATCCTGGCGGCGTAATAAAGGAGGGATTTGGCGGACATTAGGTCGCCAAACATTCTTGCAATCTTATGGCCAACACCTTGAAATTCAATGATAGGTTTCCCGAATTGTTCTCGCTCTCGAGCATGTGCAAGGGCCTTTAAAAAGGCACCCTCGGCTGTGCCAAGAGATTGGGCGGCAATTTCAATCCGGGATTCGTCTAAAAATTCAAGCAAGTTTATAAGGCCCATACCATCTTTTCCTAAGATATTCTCCTTTGGTACCTCATAATCCCTAAAGCTTATCTCTCCAGAGGAGGCCATTTTGAGCCCCATCTTTGTTGCCATCTCTGTTATTTCCATCGTGCCATTTTTGCTAAATATTCCCTCTTTTTCTATGAGTAATGTGGCCATTCCCCTGGCAGGGCGTGCTTCAGGATCTGTCTGCACCAGGACAACAAAAAAATCTGCATATGTAGCATTGGTGGTGAAGATTTTGGTGCCATTCACTATAAAGCGGTCACCTTTGTCTACCGCTGCGGTGTCGACCCTTGTTAGGTCACTTCCATGGTTAGCCTCGGTAAAAGAAACAGCGGATACATAATCACCGCTGGCTACCTTTGGCAGTATTCTCCTCTTTTGACTATCGTTGCCGAATTGCCGGACTATCTTGGCAGGGAGATATGCCAGATGAATTGCCATACCTATGCCTGAATCGGCCTGACAGAATGCCTCTATGGTCAAAGTATTTTCTAAGACTCCGGCCCCTGCTCCACCATATTCCTCTGGATAATCGAGACCTATAAACCCCAACTCAGCCGCCTTTTTATATAAGTCCCTTGGAAATTCGTGTCTCTCATCTAACTCCACTGCCTTAAGGGGATCAAATTCTCCTTGAGCAAATTCTCTGGCTGCTTTCCTAATCTCTTTTTGCTCATTTGTTAAATCTATTATCATCGTCTATTTCTCCTTTATTTTATTGAAGTTTCTATTATGGAATAAATATTTCATATATAGATATTTTATACTATTTTAAAATTGTTTTTTCAACGAAAAAAATGGTAAAAAAAATAAAAGTCGAGGATAAAGAAACAGGAGGGAACAAAGAACAAGGAACTTATAAGAATAGGGGGAGGGTTTATGAGTCTAATTGGTCATAAAGCACTGATTACGGGAGCTGGGCAGGGGATTGGTCGGGCCTGTGCAGAGGTTTTTGCTTCACAAGGTGCAGATCTGGTCCTATTGGATAAAAATTCTGAAACTCTTAAGGAAGTGTCCGATAAGTTAACCAAAACAGGGAGCAGCATTATAGCTCGTACTTTAGATTTAACTGATTTGGACCTCCTTCAGTCAGAGTTAGAAAATGTTCTCAGCATGGGTGTAATTGATATCTTGGTTAATAATGCTGGATTCGACCGACCTGGAACAACGGCCAAAATAAGCAGGGAAGGATTTGAGGCTGTTCTGGGGATCCATTTGACTGTACCATTATTCCTTATACAGCTACTTCTTCCATCAATGAGGGCTGCCAAATGGGGCCGAATCGTTAATGTTAGTTCTATTTACGGGCTTATTGGCGGTAAGGGAGAAGTAGCTTATTCAACTGCCAAAGCTGGTGTTATTGGGTTGACGAAATCTGTGGCAAAGGAAGCCGCTCGAGATGGTGTAACTGTTAATGCAGTTTTGCCGGGATTGACACGTACCCCTACTATAGAAAACTTCATGGCGGAGCGATACAAGGAGATCTTTATATCAGATACACCGATGGGTCGGATGGCTGAACCGGAAGAAGTGGCAAAGGTGATTGCGTTTTTGGCCTCAGACGATGCATCATATATAACAGGTGTTGCTCTACCTGTTACAGGTGGCTGGGGGATATAAGAAGTTCTGCCATTTTATAGACAGTCAACGACCCCGCCCTTCCGGGCGGGGCTTGAAAAAAGGAAATAATTCATTAGCCGCCTCCATCTCCACCCTTCCGGGTGGGGTATTAAAGGGCGGCGGTAAATAAGAGTTGTCATATAGTAGTTTGAGCCTGGAACCATGACCTGCGCTTTTATACCCTTGGCCTATAAAGACCACCTTGAGAATTTAAGAACAAGAACATGCTCAATAAAGTGTGGAAAATGTAGGGTCGGCCCGCCCTCCCCGTCCCGAGATCGGTACGGGATCGGGAGGCGCAACAATTCTGGGTATTATATATCTATATCATTCTTTGTAGGGTCGGGTTTAAAACCCGACCGCAAACCGGTGGCATATAAAATGCCACCCTACATTTGTATGTTGGTTCAGGTTTCATAACATACAATAAGTACATAGGATATTGAGCAATTACAAGAACAACCTGATTAACATATTCCACTAAAAATAAGAGATTTTTCAGATCTCTCACTAATATAATTTAATTTTTTATTTGACATAATATTTTCATATATAGTATAAGATTTTATCACTAATCAATTTTTTATTAGAATTTGGTCCGAAAATAAACTTACCATTTTCATGCTTCGTGGTGCCCAGAATGGGCATGAGCGTTTATTTATTAAACTAATGGATAAAGAACCTAAATCGCTGGCCCCTTCTCTTTCAAGAGGGCTTGATGTGATAGAAATTTTGGCTAAAAATAGCGAGGAATTAAGCTTTGCTGAAATATTGCAGGGCCTAAAGATCCCTACCTCTTCCTTGTGGAGAGTATTACAGATACTTCGGGAGAGGGGCTACGTTCATTTTGATGAACGGAGGCGTACTTATAGGGTTGGGTTTCAATTTCTCTATATGGGCAACATACTGATGAATGGATTTGGCTATAGATCTCTTGCAAGGGAATATTTGAAAAGGCTGGCAGAAGAAAGTGGCGAGACGACTGAGCTTGATGTGAGGATACGGGATCAATTGGTACTCATTGACATGGTAGAAGGGGCAGAAGCAGTTCGTCTTTATTCTCATCCTGGAAGTGTGATTCCCTATTTCCATGCCACGGCCCCAGGAAAGGTATATCTTGCCCACATGGAAAAGGAAAGGCTTCGGAGAGGTGTCCAGAAATTGGGCCTGCCACGTCTAACTATCCATACTATACATGACCTTGAGCAACTGGAAAAGGAGATTGATGATGTAAAGTTAAGGGGGTATGCCTATGACTTTGAGGAACTTAGGGAAGGGGTATGCAGGATATCTGCACCAATTTATGATAGAGAAAACAAGGTATTAGGCTGTTTCACCATTGCCTGTCCTTCTTTTCGACTGGATAAGAATGGAGCCAGAAAAGATGATTTAGGCCTCTTGCTCAAAAAGATTGCCTTTGAATTTTCTAAGGAACACGGGAGACTTTAATAACCATGATTGAATTAAAAGAAGACCAAAGGATAATTTTGCAAAATATAGAAAAGATGTCTAAAGAAAGGATAGCCCCTTTAGCGGCTGAGATTGACAGGGAAGGTGTTTTTCGATGGGATATTGCTCGCCTATTTGGGGAAATGGGTCTTCTCCAGATATTTCTTCCACCATCTTATGGTGGACTTGAGGAGGATAAAACTCTTATGTTTTGCTTATGTGTTGAGGAGGTGGCAAAGGCATGCGCCTCTTCAGCATTGACGATTATTATTCAGGCAGTTGGAAGTTATCCAATAATAGTCGCAGCAAACCAGGGCCAGAGAGATCACTTTTTCCCTCGCCTTGCGAAAGGAGAAGAACTAGTAGGTTACTTAGTAACAGAGCCTTATGCTGGTTCTGATGTGGCAGGTATTAAGGGTACAGCTAAGAAGAATGGGGATGAGTATATCTTAAATTGTCATAAATGCTTTGCCACAAATGGGGGGGTCGCATCTCTGTATACTGTTTTAGTTAAGACAGGTGAAAAAGAATTTACATTTTTTATAGTCGAGAGGGATCAGGAAGGCGTGTCTATTGGAAAAACAGAGGATAAACTTGGATTCAGAGGGAGTAATACAACAGAGGTTATCCTGGAGGATGTAAAGGTTAATGAAGACAATAGGCTTGGGGAAGAAGGAGAGGGATTTCTCATTGCCATGAAGGATTTTGATATGTCCAGACCGGGTATTGCTGCCATTGCTCTGGGGATAGCAGAGTCGGCCCTGGATATCTCTCTCAGGTATGCATGCGAGAGGGAAACATTTGGAAAGCCCTTGATTGAACACCAGGCCATAAGTTTTATGTTAGCTGATGCGGCCACGGAGATAGAGGCGGGCAGGGGTCTTATGGTGGAGGCTGCCAAACAGCACGATAGAAATGTATCGAATGCAAAAATAGCATCTATGGCCAAGTGTTTTTGCGGTGATATTGCTATGAAGATCACAACAGATGCCGTTCAAATCTTTGGAGGATATGGCTATACAAAGGACTATCCTGTTGAAAGGCTCTTTCGAGATGCGAAACTTACACAGATTTTTGAAGGTACCAATCAGGTTCAGAGGATGGTTATTGCCAGGGAGATGATAAAGGAGATGGGATAGGGTGCTTTTTAATCTTTTTGAGTTGACAATTTGAGTAGCTATAATGTAATTGTAATGTGGCTATAAACT
>Ga0114930_10001292_pt1 | contig 24244 bp, 19 predicted proteins | sample AnhtaG_FD_87300 | JGI IMG/M metagenome (GOLD analysis project Ga0114930, IMG submission 87300) | Deep subsurface microbial communities from Anholt, Denmark to uncover new lineages of life (NeLLi) - Anholt_01485 metaG | ecosystem: Environmental > Aquatic > Marine > Oceanic > Sediment | place... | reverse complement strand
ATAATTTAAAAATCAAGGGCTTACAGCCTTCGACGCCGCTCAGGCTGAAAACTGAATCGAGTTTTTCGACAGTCTCAACGGATTAAAATGCTTTTCGGGATAGGCCGTATTTCTTCATCTTGTATCGAAGTGCGGCTTCGGATACCCTGAGCACCCGCGCGGCTTTTGTCTGGTTACCGGCAAACTTCCGAAGGGATTTTTTGATGAGATATTTTTCTACCTCGCCTACGGCTTCTGGAAGATCCCGGTCTTCTAAGAATTCGAAGGGATGTCTCTTGACTTCGAAGGGGAGGTATTCAATGGAAAGTTCTCCTTCGGGAGACATGAGCACAAGATTTCGTACAGCGTTTTGCAACTCCTGTACGTTTCCCCGCCATTCATACTCCATGAGGGACTCGAAGAGTTCTGCCGGTACCGTCGGAATCGCGTGATTGAATTCTTCGCAGTACTGTTGGAGAAAATTGGAGAACAGATACGGGATGTCCTGTTTCCGTTTTCTGAGAGGGGGAATCGAAATTACAAATTTATCCAACATGGAAAGAAAATCCCTGCGAAATGTATCCGATTTAGGAAGACTCTCATCCGTGCTCGCAGCGATGACCCGGAAATCGACATCGACTAACTTTTTCTCATCGAACTTCTGGAATTTTCGCTCTTTGAGTATGCTGTAAAATTTCTGTTGATATTCCGATTTTAATTCATCCACGTTTTCGAGGTAGAGTATCCCTCGTTTTGCCTGCTCCACCAATCCAATCTTTCGTTCGATCCCTCTCGGTCCATCGATCTTTTGCCCGAAGAGATCCGCATCTGTTACTGTGTCTCCGACAGCCGTACAGTTAAGAACAACAAAAGGCCTGTTTTTCTGCCTGCTGCGCTGATGTATCTCATAAGCAACCTGTTTTTTCCCGGTGCCGGCTTCGCCGACGATCAGAGCATTCTCGTCGGTTTTTGCAATTTCTCTGATCAGTCTTTTGGTCTTCATGATTTGAGGACTTTGCCCAACTAACATTTCTTTTCTCCTTTCGTGATTCTTGTTTACCTCTACTCTTTCTTTATGGTAAAGTATATCTTCCCTTCGCTCGTTTCCTGTACAGTACATTGATGAACCAGAAGAGAATCAGAAAACAACACAGGAAAGCAGCGACGTTGATTGCGAAAAATTTTGGGGATTGAAAATAGATAAGTCCAAGCGTGGTCAGCAGTGCCAACGTCAGAAGGTAGTTCCGACGCTGGTAAAGGTATATCTTGAGAATTCGGATAAGAATAACATTTAACCTGTTGTGGCGTCTTTGAACACGGATTTTCCCGATATTGATTTTATTCTTGATAAGAGCCTCGTAGAACTGTCCGTAGTCTGAACAGAGGAAGAGTAATTTTTTAAAAAGTATAACACACAGAAAAATCAGGTTGGTTGTAAGCACGTACATACCGATGCTGTAGATTTGGAGTTGGTATATTCTAGAAAGATTGTCGATCATATTAATAATGATGAATACAAAGAAGAAGGACATGAGTAGATTGATGTATTCTCCGATCACGATGTCTTTTTTATACAGCAGATAGCCGTAGAGCAGGATGAATAGAAAAGGCAATACATTAGCGAAGAACATCGTCTTATATAGTTCGATATAATATTTTTGACGCATGTTGATAATGAAATCCGGATTCTTTAAGTATGGATAGAAGCAGTAGATAAAGATCGGAAGGAAAATTGTGATTGTGATTGCGTAAAGCACCCTTGTTTTTTGTGTTACAAATAAATATTTCAAAACGATGTAGATAACAACCATGTTGAGAAGTAAGCAAAAGACCATTTTCTTGTAATGGAAAAAGTAATATGATGTATTATTGCTTCCGAAAAGGTAGGAGTTTCCGATGAAGATGTTCAAGAATGAGAAGGAATATACCAGGAGGAAGAGGCTGAGATTGAAAAAGATGTCTTTGTTGTGTTTTTCTTTCAGGAATATAGACACCGCCAAAAGGAAAAGCAGAAAGTAAATGGCTTCATTAATCCATAAATGAGATGAGACATTTCCCCAGTGAGGCAGGTATGAGGAAAAGAGAAGCAGGGCGACGAAAGCAAACCATGTGTTCAATAATCGGAACAGCAGTTTTGGACTTTCTTTAGTCATTTGTACGACCCGAACAGTTTTTATGATTTTTAATTACTATTTTAGCGCTTTTTGGATTAAATGATGCATCTGTCAACATGCGTTTTTCGATGATTCGATTTTTTTCTCTTACTATGGACTACTTTAGAACGGTGGCTCTGGACACGGATCCGCTCCCGTCAGTGCATTGAAATGGGTTGATTGTTCTGTGGCCGCCTTTATTCCTAAAAGGGATAAGGTCTTATCGATGAATCGCATACTATCGAAAAAAGAAAAACTGAACAAAAAGAGTACATAGATAACGCCTATTGTGACAACTGGGAATATCTTTTTCATCGTCCCTTCTCCTTATATTTTTGTTACAGAAGTGATTCGAGAGAAAAACTGTTCGGGCCGTTTAATATTAAAAAGTTGTAAAGACTATTTAAAAAATAACGAACAGCAACTTCTCGAATAATATAGCGAGAAGGGACACCCATTCTCATATTAAAGATAAGAAAATTATACGAATAAAGTCAAGAAAAAAATGCTATTTTCTGAAATATAAAAAAAATTTATAAATTGTGTTATTAGCTACAGAAAAGCAACATATTCAGCCCTCTTATTCCGCTTCATTCTCTGATTTTTCACTTTAACTAAACGACAGCTTCGGATAAAAGTCCATTCGTGGGCATTCTATTTCCACGTGGCTCACGAATTGATGAGTTGTAGAAAAACGATAGATTAGTAAAAAATATCTTGCAATGATAACAATAATTGTATATATTGACAACGATTAGCTATATTCTTTTTATTATTGTTTGATCACTTTTAATGAAACTTCTTAAGTGGAGAGATGCCGTCATAATTGATTCATATTTTGTTGATATTAGATGTATTTTCTCATTCTAACAGTCATCTGAGGGGATTGGGTCGTGACAAAAGAGAAAATACTGGTCGTGGAGGATGAATCAATCATAGCCTGGGATGTTAAAAACAGGCTAAATAATTTAGGCTATCAGGTCCCCTCCGTCATTACCTCTGCTGAAGAAGCGATTAAGAAATCTGAAGAGATACATCCGGATTTGGTGTTGATAGACATTAAGGTGAAAGGAAAAATGGATGGGATTGAAGCAGCAAAACAGATATCCGATCGTCTCAATATTCCAGTAATCTATATCACTGGCTACTCGGATGAAGATACTCTAAAAAGGGCAAGCTTAAAAAAACCGTTTGGATACATCAGTAAGCCGTTTGATGATGTTGAATTGGATGCTCTGATATTATTGACTCTGAATAATCATAAATTGAAATCACGAACAAAAAAGAACAAAGGATGATTCTTCTCCCTACCAAAGAATTGAATTCCCCTCTCCTCTGTTGAGTTTCGTGTTCCTTTGGGGATGCGAAAAGGGCAAGTCGAATTCAGCTCCGGCTTGCCCATTATTTAAAATTCAGACCAGCCCTTTATCATCTTTAATCACTTCTGAGGATGAATCACGATGTCGATCCGGCGGTTCTTCCGGCGGCCTTCCTTGGTCTCGTTGGTAGCGACGGGTTTGGTCTCACCGTAGCCTACGGCGATGACCCGGGAGGTGTCGAGTCCCGCAGTGGCAAGGAGATACTCGCGAACCGCCTCGGCTCTCTTGGTGGAGAGTCTCTGGTTTGCTTCGTCCCCTCCCCAGGAGTCGGTGTGTCCTTCCACGGTGATCCCACATTCGGGATATTCTTCGATGGCTTTCAAGACTTTGCTCAGGAGTCCGAAGTACTGGGATTCGATGGTGGCTTTACCCACGTGAAAGGTCAGACCGTAAAGACGGATGATGACCTGGTTCCCCACGCGGACGATTTGCGCTTCTTCCGGTGTGAAGGACTTTTCAACTCTTAAAAATATTTCCCGCGCCTGTCTTTGTTGTTCCATAAGTTGTGTCAGGCTCGCTTCCTTGGATTTCAGGTCTCCAAGCTGGGACTCCATCTTCGAGACCTGCTCCGAGAGAGTGGCGAGCTGTTCGGTCTTGTCGCTTAAGTCCTGCTCCAGAGAGGCGACTTCTTTTTGAAGATGCTGGATCTTCTGGATGACGGATGTAGTGGGCGGATCGAATCCTTGGTGAAACCGAGTACTCAAGTCAAACTCATCGCCAATTTTCTGGATGGGTTTCTCAGCATCCAGGAGGATCGTTTCGATGGTTTTCTTCTCACTTTCCAATTCCTTGATGCGTTGACTCAAGTAGATGGCGTGCTGGGCCTCGTACTTGGCCTCCTGGGCGAGTTGTCGGGCTTCATCGGTGTCGTAACGGTTTTCAGCGAGGAGCGTTTCGGCCTTGCTGGCCAGTTTCTGTGCCAGCGAGAGTGTATAAGGAGCCCGCTTCCTCACGTCCGTTTTCTTGGCTTCTTCCAGGAGTGCTTGGGTCTCGTCCAGATAATTGGCCTTTATGGATTCCAATTCGACTTGCCGGTAGAACTCTTCGGCCTTCCGCGCTCTGGATTGGGCTCCTTTCAGGTCACCCTGCTCTAAGGTTTTTGCTGCTTGGTTGAGTGCCGATTCTGCCTCCTCCCACTCGTCTTTTCGGTATTGGGGAGCCTCGGCCGACAGGGCGTCGTTGCGGGCGCTGACGCAGTCTGTGAAATTGTTTCCGAAGAGCTTTGTCGTCTCTATGGACTTCAGTAAATACACGGTGGCCATCTTGAGTTTCTTGCGGATGTCTTCCAAGTTCTTGCCTTTTTGATACTCTTCGTCGGCCTCTTGGTAGTACTTCACGCCGGATTCGAACTGTCTGGGAGAGAAAACTTCGGCCTGAACAGCCTTGGCCTGTTCCATCGCCTGATTCACTTCTTGGAAGAGCAGAGCCTTTGGATCCTGGAGACTGGTCAACAGGGGACTGGCCAGGAGGGATACACAAGCGATGGGAATCAAGACAATAAGAGTGAGGATCATTATTCCTTCTGTTGCGTTAATCCGTTTCATGGAACACCTCCTTAATTTTGACGTTCGGAAGTGGTATAACCCTTTGAAATAAAAAAGGCACCCCCCCTCTGGTGCCTCGAACAACCCATTTTCTCAGCTTAACTTTTCCAATGCCCCAGAACGGATACACTGGGTGCAAACGAGCATTCTTCTGGGTCTGCCTTTAACAGTCACCCGAACTCTCTGTAGATTAGGGAACCATCTCCTTTTGGTCACGTTGTGCGCGTGACTGATCTTGTGACCCATCAGGGGGTCTTTTCCACAGATTTCACATCTTCGAGCCATCGGGTTCCTCGATCTTTCGCCTCACAATTCTTAATACTTAAGTAGCTCATTATACAAAATATTCATCTAAAAAGCAAGGGCGAATTGGGACGTGGTGATTCATATTCAATCGTGGTGGAAAAGACCTTGCAAATTGTCTGGGTAAATCGTATATTCGTTCGATTTGGTACTCTGTGGTTTCGAGATAGCGGGAAGGTTGGTCTTGGCCCCGATGGCAGGGGTCACGGACCGTGCCTTTCGCTCGGTGGCAAAGTCGGAGGGCGCCGCCCTCGTTTTTACCGGACTCATCAGTGCAGACGGCCTGGTAAGAGACAGCCGAAAGAGCCATCGCATGATGGCATTTCTCCCTGAGGAGCGACCCATCGGGGTTCAGCTTTTCGGTAGCGATCCAGAGATCGTGGCCGAAGCGGCCCGAGAAGTCGAAAAGCTCAAACCGAACCTTATCGACTTGAACTTCGGATGTCCGGTTCGCAAGGTCGTCAAGTGCGGAGCCGGTGCCGCGTTGCTCAAGGATCCTGGTAGAATAAGGGCTCTCGTAAAGGCTGTCGTTTCTGCTGTCTCCATTCCAGTCAGCGGAAAGATACGAAGCGGGTGGGACGAGTCCCATCCGGTCGCCGTCGAGGTATCTCGAATCTTAGAAGAAGAGGGGGCCTGTGCCGTTACTGTGCACGCCAGGACGAAGAAGATGAGATTCGGGGGGCGAGCGGACTGGAGTGTGATCCGGAAGGTTAAAGAAGCGATCTCCCTTCCTGTCATCGGCAACGGCGATGTTCTGTCCCCTGAAGACGGCAGGAGGATGCTGGAAGAGACCGGATGCGATCTGGTGATGATCGGGCGGGGAGCTCTGGGAAGGCCATGGATTTTTCGCCAGATGAATCACTATCTGACAACAGGAGAGAAGTTGAACGATCCTTCCTTCGGAGAGCGTATCGAGGTTTGTTTAAAACATTACACCCTGTCGCTTCGGTTGTTGGGGAAAGCGCGAGGGGTCAAGGAGATGCGAAAGCACATCGGCTGGTATCTCAGGGGGATGCCGGGGAGTCGACAGGTCAGGCAGGAAATTTTTTCGATAACCGATCCCGGGAAGGTCGAGTCGAGATTGCGACACTACGCTGATCAATTGGAATCGTGAAATCTTATGGAGGGTTTGGCTATGAAAAAAACAATCTGGGTGATCCTCTTTTTTCTCTTGGGGGGGCGTCTGGTTTTCGGGCAGTGGTCGGGATACTACGTTCCCAGCGGCACTGAGCTGGATGCCGGACTGGGCATGACGTGGATAGACAACCAGGCCTACTATACGATCAGTTTTCATCCGGATATCAGCATCGGCAATTTTGGGATCGGTTTGGGCATCAACCTGCTCTACAATGCCGACACAGGAAAACTGCGTCCACCCGACTGGGATTCGGGTTACGATTACGCCCGGATCCTCCGGTATCTCCGGTATAGGCACAAAGGGGACAAACTCTATTCCCGTATCGGCGCTCTGGATGCCGAGAGGCTGGGGCACGGGTTTATCCTGAATTTTTACAACAACCAGCTCAACTACGACGAGCGAAAACTTGGCCTCATCCTCGATGCTGACCTCGGGTATCTCGGTTTTGAGTCGTTGACGAACAACTTGGGCAGGTTCGAAGTCCTGGGAGGGCGAGGGTATGTCCGTCCTTTTGCCAACAGCCAGGTTTTTTTGCTGAACCATTTTGCCGTGGGAGGAACCTACGTTACCGATGTGGATCCCGACGCGTGGCGGGGAACGAAGGACAACATCTCCGTCTGGGGAGCAGACGTCGAATTTTACTTGAAGAAAACGGACATCTGGAAAATCATGATCTACGGCGACTATGCGAAGATTCAGGATTACGGAAGCGGACAGGCCGTGGGATTCCGGACCGATTTCAGTACCTTAAAAGGGTTCTTAAAAATCGGGGTGAATCTGGAGCGCCGGTTCTTGGGTAAAGAGTTCGTCTCGAGCTATTTCGGGCCCTTCTACGAGATTTTGCGGCACACAACCGCCGGTGAGCTGATTTCGTTTTACGAATCTCTGGGTGGAGATCAAGGAGGTCTTCCCCCTGATATCAAGCAGATTGCCGATTATTTCCCGGATCTTCCCATAAACAAACAGATGCTCCTGCCGATGATGACTGAGAAACGGAACGGCTGGTATGCGGCGCTGATGATGGAAGTCCTCAAGTTGGTCCAGGTGATGGGTTTTTATCAAAAGGTCGACAATCAGGACGAGAGCGGCATGCTCCATCTCGGAGCGGGTTTGTCGGAATCGGTTCCCTTCTTGGCCATGGAGGCCACCTACGATAAATGGGGCATCGGAAGCTTCAAGGACATCCGGACGTTGAATTACCAATCTGTCGCTCGGGTGGGTATTGGCTGGTAGATGAAGCCTTACCTTCTCCTCTACCTGGATTACCTCTGGAGTTTTGAGTGGGATGAGGAGTTGGAACAGTATACACCCCAGGAACGGTTCCAGCCGAGGTTGGCTTTCAGACATCGCTTTGGGGGATTCTAAAAACAGAAAAGAAGAGTACTCATAAGAACGGCCGAGAGGATGACTTCTCGGCCTCTTATCTATAGATTCATATGTATTATCTCCATCGCTACTCATCGACCCTCTCTCTGTTCAAGGGGGGTGCGGTCTTTGATGAAGTTCATCGTGAAGGCCGGGAATCCTCCAAATCTTTCTTCCAATCGAAACCCGGCTCTCTCGCCGAGTGTACGAACAGTGGTTCTCCCTTGGTAGTGGGGGTCCGGGAAAACTTCTGTGACTGAAAGAACACCCCGGGGCTTTAGGGCATCGTACATTTCTCGTAATGCTCTGGCACGATCTTGAATCTCCCCGAGAACCGTGACCAAGAAGACACGGTCAAAGAAGTTTCTTTTCACGGCCCCTTCACCCGCACCTGCATGAACCAGCCGAATGTTTGTCAATCGATGCTTCTTGATCCGCGCTTCACACTTGCGAAGCATCGCTTTCTGAATGTCCAAAGCGACGATCAATCCCGATGGGCCAACCCTCTCTGCAGCGGGTATGGAAAGACGACCAGGGCCACAACCCATGTCTAAAATGTTCATGCCCTGCTCGACTCTCGCACGATCCAGTAGAGTCTCACTGCCTGCAACCAATTTGGTAAACGGGTTATCAAGAATCGGACTCAACCACGAGGGACAGGGCAGGGACTTACATCTTATCAAATAACGCCAGGCAAGACAGGTCAAAATCAGCGCAAAAAATAAGATGAATACAATCACGTCTTCTGCTTCTTCTTCCTGGCCGCGGGAAAGAGAATGTTGTTCAGGATCAGCCGGTAACCCGGAGAGTTCTTGTGGAGGGCAAGCTCGGTGGGTGGGTCTCCCACCAAATGCTGGTAATCCTCGGGATCGTGGCCACCCAAGAAGGTGAACGTTCCCTTCCCCGCGTTTCCGTGGATGTACTTCACCTCATCGGTCCCCACCTTCTCAGCCATGATGACGACGGATCTTTTGATGAGAGATTTGTGATACCCTGTCGTCTGTCCCATGAAGTTGCGGATGACCGAAGCGTGATTCTGGGTGAGCATCGTGGGAACCGGATCGTACTTGGCGGAAAACTCAAAAAGAGTGAAGTAGTCGTCCCGTGCCTGGCTGACCGACACCCGGTCTCGTGGAGTCGTGTCGATGTTAGAAAATTCGTAGATCGTCGGATGAGTAAAGAGCTTAAAGTTCTCGAAGGCAAAACATCGGGTGTAATCGAGTTTCTCCTGGCAATTCGGATCAAGGGGGTCTCCGTCAAACACCTCATCACAGATGTCCGTTCCTTCAGCCGACAGGGCAATGTCGAAGGAATCCGTCGCAGAGCACATGGCAAAGAGAAACCCCCCCCGAACGACGTATTCCTTAAGCCTCTCGGCCACGGCGAGCTTGAGCTGGGAAACCTTTTCGTACCCCAGACGTTTCGCCTCCGCTTCGAATAGGCGCTGCTGTTCGATGTACCACGCCGCATGGCGGTAGCTTGCATAGAACTTACCGTACTGTCCGGTGAAATCCTCGTGGTGGAGGTGAAGCCAATCGTACCGGTCCAGTTCGCCCCGGAGCACCTCTTCATCCCAAAGGGTCTCGTAGGGAATCTCGGCATAGGTCAGGGCCAGGGTTACCGCATCGTCCCACGGCTGTTTGTTGGAAGGGGTGTAGACCGCGATGGACGGTGCCTTCTCCAGCAAAACAACCTCCATGTTGTTCTCATCCACTGTACTGTACACACCGGCCACGGCCGATCCATCCAGGAGCTCAAACTTCACCCCCCGGATCCGACACTGACGCACAGCTCCCTCGTCGTAGCCTATCATGAACGACCCCCCCCGATAATTGAGGAGCCACTCCACATTGATCCCCCGCTCCAACACCCAGTAGGCAACCCCATACGCCTTAAGGTGATCGGTCTGGCTCAGGTCCATGGGGACGAGGAGTTTCTGCCCCCTTGCGGAAAGAGCCCCAAGAACGAAAAAGAAAACCCACACCCCCCAGTATCTTCTCCTCATTTCTCCTCCTCGATCCGGCGGATTCGCCTACGGACTTCATCGACCAGGAAACTGTGGGGATACGCAACCAACAGGGTCTCGTATTTCTCCACGGCCCTTTTCTTTTTTCCCGTCTTTTCGTACACCCACCCGATACGCTCCAGGGCCTGATCGGCCAAGAGGATTTTGGGAAAGCGGGCCAGGAGGGTGTCAAAGCTCGCCAAGCTCTCCGGGTATCTTTCCATCCGAACCTCGATCTCCCCTCTCCGGAAGAGTCCGTGGGCAGCGATGGGATCATCGGGCCACCCTGTGAGAAGGCTGTCCAAGTCGATAAGGGCCTGGGTATAATTCCGCTGCCTCTGCCAAAACTCTGCCCTGGCCAAAAGCGAGAGCACCTCCGGCGATCGTCTGAAGTGCTCTTCGACAAAGAGCCGGAGTTTCAGCCCGTCGTTCATGGTCGGATCTCGTGTCTCCTCCGGCTTCAATTTCTCGGAGGAGAGCTCTTCCAAGAGAGAAAGAACATCTTCAAAACGCCCATCCAGGTAAGCCGCATCGGCCAAATGCACCAGTGCCCTCACCCACGTACTCCTCCCTTCCTTTCGCAACTTCTCTAAAGCCTCTTGAAAGATCGTTCGAGCCCGATTCAAATCCCCTCGGACAACGGCACAAACGCCCAACTCAAAACGACCATCCTCGGCTTCTCGAGTCGAAGGGAAGTGTTCCACCAAAACCTGAAACGTCTCATCCGCACCGGAGAGGTCAAAAAGCGCGTCCCTCTGAATCACCCCTCTCCGGTAGAGGGCTTGCCTTGCCAGGGCGCTGCGTTTAAACTCACCAAAGACCCTCCAGCACATTTCTACCGCTTCCCGAAAACGACCTTGGGCTTCGTAACACTGGGCCAACCCGAAAATCACCTTCTCTTTAGGGCTAAACCGAGGGTAGTGCTCGAGAATCTCTCTGTAGGCCTTTTCTGCCTCTCCCGGTACTCCGGACCGAAAAGTTTCCTCCCCAAACCGGAAAAGAGCCTCCCCCTGCTCCCTCTCTGCAGCCCACCGCTCCAACTCACGCGTTGCTCGAAAACCATCACCGTAAAGACCTGCCCTGAGATAAACACTGACCAGAATCCTCCTGAGTCCAGTATCCTCAGGCCGGGAAGAAATGGCCTTTTTCAAACGGTTCACGACCTCGCCGACAACACGATCCGTCCTGGGATACCTGAGGAGCTGCGTTTCAACGATCGAGAACCGATTGGGATGCGTCTCCAAATAGTTCAAAAGCTCCTCCGTGGCACTTCCGTAGTCCATCCGCGCACCGTGGAGGTTGGCTAGATCGAAAACAAAGAGATCTTTCTTCCCAGTCTGTTTCCGAGCCAGAAGATAGACATCGACCGCTTCGTCCAGCAACCTTTCTCTAATCATAGCGCTGGCCACGCCCCGGTAGACCGGGACACTTATGGGATAGCGATCCAACACATGTTGCCAGCGAGCCCGTGCTTCGTCCTGTCGCCCCTTCTTGTAGAGAACATGAGCCGCGTAAACCTCCAAACTCGGATCCTCGGGGTGGTTCTCCCTCCGCTCTTCGATGAGTTCCATCGCTTCATCGTAAGCTCGAAGGTTGAGATAGAGATCCTTCAGACGATGAAAAACCACGACATTCTCCGGCACCCGCCGATACAATTCCTCGTAGATCTTTCGAGCCTCCTCCAGCCGACCCGACCTCTCCAACTCCTGGGCAGCACGGAGCCCCTGCTTCAGATCCTGCGTTATCCCAACGGAGGTAAAAAAGATCACAATCCCCGTCACCCACAGCAAGTATGACCCCCTTCTAAAAACCATGCGAAACCTTCTCTTCACAACTCTTTTAACAGATTATTGGATCTCCTCCCGGACAAAAGCCTCGAAATACTTTCGTATAAGCTCCTGGTAATCTTGTGTGTACCCCTCCTCAACCATCCGCAGAATGTCCCGTTGGATTCTATCCATCCACTCAGCCCCCGGCATCTGAGTCGGCTCAGGACTCCTCCTGATTACATCCCTGCCCTCCCTCGCCTGCCTTCTCCGGCTGTAGTCCCGACGGCGGATGGAATGCTGCGCATCCAAAAGCCGCGACAGAATGCGTTCCTGCCGTCGGATCGTCTCTGAACTCGCCTGCTGCTGCTTCAATTCCCGAACCACCTCGTCCATCTCCTGAACCATCCGGTCCAGCCTTCCCGCGATCTCAGAACGGTTCCCGAACTCCCTCAAGAGTTCTTCTAACACTTTCCTTACCGCTTCCTGCTCTGCGGCCAACCTAGACATAGCAGCCTGTTCTTCCAACGTCAACCGGCCCCTCCGGAGGAGTTCCGCCGTCAGCTGATTCACACTCATCTGCTGCTGAGCCATCTTTTCCAGCTGGAGGAAATACTCCTCCATCCCCAACCCCGACATCATGCCCGCCAGCCGTCCCATGGCACTCTGTATCGCCAGGACGGCACGATTCAGCGCACCCATGGCTTCCCCCTGATGTTCCGACGTCCCCTTCCCTCCCGGTTGTTCCATCGCTCCGAGAGCTCGCCGCATCTGATTCTGAGCCTCACCCAACGCCCTGCCCATCTCCGGAGTCACAAAAAAGGTCTCTCGGGAAAGGGTGTACAAGGAATCGGCCACCTGAGCCAGACCGGAAAGAAGAGACATCTGCTCCTCTGCGGCCCGTTGCCCCGACACTTTTCCTTCCGAGACATCTCCCCCCAGCTCCTCCTGTTTCTTCGAGAGCTCGAGCAACCGGTAGGACGCCTTCCGCAAAGCTCGGGCAACTCTCCCTTTTTGATCTCTCTGGAGACTCTTCTCCATCTCCTTCAGCATCTCGGCCAGAGAAGTCATCGTCTGGTGTGCTCCTGCTCCTGCGTCGCTGGCCTGGCGCATCTCTCCTGACTGTATCATCTGCTCGAGGCGTTCCAGCTGGCCCAAGAGGTCCTGACTCTCCATCGTGTCCAACGCGGCTTCCATTTTCGACAAGGGCATCCCTGGAAGCTCTCCCATTCTCTGATTCAACTTTTCCATCTCTTGGCGTAACTCTTGGGTGTCTTGTGCGATCTCCTTTTCATTCCGTGCCAATTCCGACAATTCCTTCTCGGCCTCCCGGGCCAGATCCTGGTTAACCGCCTCCTGCCTCTCAACGAGGTCCTCAATCCGCCTCACGAGTTCACCCGTCTTCTGTTCCACCTGGAGCCGCTTCAGAAGAGAAATCGTTCGCTCGATGGACTTGAGAAAGCCTTCCTGGGTGAGCCGAAATCGATCCATCGCTCTCCGCAACTCCTCTTCACTGACCCGTTTCACAGCCTCCTGGAGTTTCTTCATGGCCTCTAACAGTTCGGGGGAGGAGATCTCCTCGTAGAGTTCTTGAAGTTCCTGGTACTTCTCCAGCGTCTCCAGACTGAGAAGGTCGTTTCGTTCCATCCGATCGACGAGATCCTCCAGCTTCTCCCTCAGTCCATCGACCTCCTCCTTCATGCTCTGCTGCTTTTCTGTTATTCTCTCTACGTTCTTCCTATCCTCCCACTCCGGCTCTTTTCCACCCTTGAGATCATCGGAAATCTTCTCCAGCTCCTCCCTGAGGCCCTCGCTCTCACGATAGATTTCCATCAGGGTTTCGACTTGACCCGATTGCTCTCTATCCACTTCCTGGAAGATTTCGTAGATCGAAGGGAAACGCACGGTGAAGGTCCGGCTTCTACCTCGTTTCGGTCCCGAAACCCTGTCGTTGTCAAACACCTCGAATGCGTACGAAACCACATCCTCGGGGAAAAGCTCCAGCGTCTCCATATCCCAGGTGGTGTTCAGGAGGACTCTTGCCGGCTCCCCCTCATCCATGTGCAGGGGAACAAACGACGGCTCCGTTGCCGAAGAGTCGGTAGATCCTTCCCTTTGAATGCAATAGCTCAATCGGCATCGAGACAACCCAAAATCGTCCTCCCCTTTCAAAGTCAAATCCAATTTCATCTCTTCGTCTAAGTCCACATGCTCTCCAGGAAAGAGAATTCGGGCCACGGGATTGAGATCCGGTTGAACACGAATCGTATAAGGAATGGAATTCGAGTTCGTAAACCCCAGGGTATCCATCAGCTCAATCCAGTAGCGATCCGCTTCTCCGACGAAAAACTCTCCCCCGGCCTCTCTACCCCGAACAGCCATCTGCCTCTTTCCGGCCTTCTCAAAAACGAGAGTGGCACGGGATAAAGGTTTGTTGGCGGTAACCGAAACCTCGACTTTCGTCCCTTTCAATGCCTTCACGTCACCTGCATTCGGCTCCGACACTAAAACGCCCAACCGGGCGTAAGGAGGGGGAATGAGCTTCAGCCTGAGCGTCCTGACCATCGGACGCTGGACAACCGAAATCCTGCACGTCGGCGTCTGAATTTCCCCTCCTCGGGCGAAGTAATCTACACTACTCCGAATAGACACGATCGGATACAAGAACGGTTTTCTAAGAATCTTCTCCCGAAACTCCCCCTCTTCTTCTCTGAGAAAAAGAGAGACTTCCTGAGGAACGTCTCCCTCACCTTCTACAGAGATTTCCACATCCTCCCCATGGACGACCCGAACGTTGCCAGGGCGGAGGACCAGGCGGAACGGGGCAGGCGCAGAAAAAGAGCGCCAGGGATGGCTGATCCGTCCCAACGCACTCCCAAGACTCCCTGGGAAGAGCCCCACACCGAGAAACGAGACCGCCACGACGAGCACTGCGATCCGCATCGATCGGAAAAAACTTCCATTGGAAGCCACCCGACGAAAATCCAGAGATTTGACCTCATCATAAATCACCATCAGTGAAGTCACCGCCAGAGAGGAAGACACCCCGTACTCCCCTCCCCTGTGTGCCCGAAAAACCTGGATTCCATCGGTCAACCGGTCCTTTATCTTGGGAAACCCATCACCAACGCGGAGGGCAAGGCTGTCGTCATCGGGGAAATGCCGTCTGAACAGAAGGGAGAAGAGAGGTCTTCCGACCCACCAACAGAGAACACAGACCCCCGAAGCCGTAAACCCCATCACGAGGAGTATCCGGATCGCAGAGGACCAACGAAAAATCGCCTCCATCAAGACGAGGACAAAACCCGCCCCCACGAGAGCCGCAACACAGATGAAGCATCCCTTCCATAGAGCCAGAACTTTCTCCCTCTGCCTCAGGCCGTGGAGTTTATCCCCGAGGTGTCGATACGTTTTTTCTTCTCGGCCCATCCTGAAACCTCAGTGGAGTAAGGCCCAGAGCATGATATTAACTCCCATTCTGAGAGCCGCCTCCCTCTTTTCCGGTGGGTCTTTGTGAACCTCTGGGTCTGCCCAGCCATCGGAGAGATTCGTTTCGTATGTGTAAAACACGATCAACCGGCCCGTGTCGTCGAAAATGCCGAATCCCTGCGGGGAGTTGTTGTCGTGCTCGTGAATCTTGGGAAGGCCGTGGTCGAATCGGTAGTGAATGCGATAGATCCCGTGGGAAAACGGGAGTTCGACCAACTGCCGGTCGGGAAAGACCTGTTTCATCGCTGCTCGAAAAGAGGGATCCATCCCGTAATCATCGTCTGCATAGAGAAATCCTCCCTTCAAGAGATACATCCTGAGACGACCGGCCTCCTCATCGGTCATCGAAATCCGTCCGTGTCCGGTAAGAAAGAGAATGGGGTAAGAAAAAAGCGTCTCGTCCATCAAAGATACCTGAGCTTCCTCTTCCGAGACATTCACACCCGCATGCGACTTGAGATAACGACAGAGGTTTGGAACGGCCGACGGATCGTTGTACCAATCCCCTCCCCCCCGATACTTCACCCTGGCGATGATCAGGGAACTCGCCTCCTCTCTCCCCTGGGCCAAAACCGAAAACGAGAAAAAGACCAGCTCCATCGCCCAAATCAGGGGAAAAATCCAACGAGCAAATAAGTCTCTCACAACGCTCTCCTAAAAAACACGAGTTCCAACCATAACGACCATGATGACAGCCACAACGATCTTCATGATCTTCCCTCCAACAGCCCCACAGAAGGCGCCTATCCCCACCTTAAAAGCGTTCTGCAAATCTGTCGTATGAATCCATTCTAAAAGCATCGCCCCGAAAAAGGCGCCAAAAAACCCACCCAAAAGCGTACCCAAAACCGGAGCAGCAGCGGTCCCAAACAGAGCACCCAAAAACCCACCAACGAAAGCCCCGACCATCGCCCCCTTCGATCCACCAAATTTCTTGGCCATAAAAGCACTCATAAGCTCTTCAATCAACTCCACCCCCAGGGCGATGGCCAACAAAAGCCCCACAAAAGGTAAAGTAATTTTTTCAAATCCGCTAGCCAAACCGTAAATGAGAGTGTCGGCCACAATGATAAAAGTGCCGGCGACTCCGAAGGGAATAACCGCCACGCCTATGAGGAGCACCAGCCAAAAGAGAACCACTCCTACGATTTCCATTCTTCCATTTCTTTAATAGATTCGATCTTGTACAAAATAGAAAGCCCCGGATAAATTTACCGGGGCTTGACGACATAAACCGCTATGTCACAACAGATCCTCCTTGATATCAATGTAGATATCTTCTTTAAGTTCCTCAACCCACCCGTCAAGAACACTCTGTCTTTTCATGTTCCAGGCCCACTCCCTTATCTGGTCCCAGTCCTCCTCTAAGGTGTATTTTCTCGCCGCACTCTTCCCTTCTAACTTGACAATGTGATAACCAAATTGGGTCTCGAAGGGCTGGCTGATCTGACCCAGTTGAAGGGTATCGATGGCACTCTTGAAAGCCTGAATCTGAAGACCCTCCACCGGTAGCCATCCCAGATCCCCTCCCTCCTCTCTCGTGGAGTGGTCTTGGGAGTGCTCTCGAGCCAACTCTCCAAAATCTTCACCGGCCAGCACTCTCTCTCGTATTTGGATTAATTTCTCAAGCACTCCCTCTTCGTCTCCCTCAGTGACCTCCAATCGGACAAGGATATGACGAACGTTCGCTTTGTCTCCCCGCTTCTCTATCATTTGGATAAGATGGAGTCCCACGGGAGTCTCAACGATGTCGGAAATCTCTCCAGGGTTTAATTTGAAAGCAGCTTCCTCAAAAGATTGAAAAAGAGTCCCCCTTTCCACAAAACCCAAACCACCTCCCTTCTCTGAGGTTCCCGGGTCTTCCGAATACTGCATAGCAAGATCTTCGAAATTTTCTCCACCACGCAACCGTTCTTGTATCTCTCTGAGCTTTATCACAACCGTTTGTCTGGCCTCTCCACCCGGCTGAATTTCCATTAAGATGTGACGAAGTTTCACCATCGGTTTTTTCTCAGGCAAACTGTCCTTCATGGTCTCATAAAACGTTTCCACATCACGCCGAGATATCTGAACATCCTGGAGTTTTTCCCGCTGTACAGCTTGAACGACGAGTTGCTTCCAAATCTCTTCCCGATAGTCTTTTTTGATTTGTTTAATGGGTGCACCGAAGTAAGCCTCTACTTTCTCTTTAGAGCCCAGTTGCTGAATGACCTCTTGAATTCGTGCATCCAGCGCTGATTCCACCATCTGATCGTCCACAGTAACCGTATCCTCTTTCGCTTTAGCCAAAAGCACCTTCTCACGGATGAGATTCTGTAGAACCTCACTCTTAAGTTTTTCTATCTCTTCACTCTGAGCCTTTGGGTCGACTCCCATCTGGAGGGCAAGTACCTGTGTAGTCTGCATCAACTCTGTCCGGAGTATAATTTCATCTCCCACAATAGCAACCACCCCGTCCATCACCTCTTGACTCCACAACAAACGGGCAAAGGAGAGAACAACTCCAATACATACATAAACTCTTTTCATCAATTCTCCCTGATGATTCCTCAAACCCTTAATGCTTTGCTTGAACCGCAAGTGTATCTTCACGCCCCTCCCTACTCTGAGGAACAGATACGTAAACTTTCGTCTTGTTCTGTAACTGGTACAACAGATCGTAGTACACAGAGCGCTCCTTGCTGACCCGTAGGCGCTGGAAAATTTCGTCCTGAACTTCCGACAACTCTTTTATGTCTCCCCTTTTCCGCTTCTTCAGTACTTTCAATATGTGGTGTCCATGATTACTCTGGAAAATATCGGAGATTCTTCCCTCGGAAAGACGAAAGGCTAATCGGGCGACCTCAGGAATCACATCTCCCCTTTTGAAAAATCCCATATCTCCCCCCTTTCCTTGAAAAATCCCCATAGAACGCTCCTCGGCCACCTTCTCGAAGGGCTTCCCAGCCCGAATTTCCTGAAAGGCAAGGTCCGCCTCTCTCCTGGTTTTTGTTAAAATATGGTGAGCTCGAACCTCATCTTCATCGACCCGAAAGAGTTCTTTGTTCTTCTCGTAGTAGGCAGCGATCTCTGCATCCGTAACTTGAACACTCTTCGCAAATGTCCGTTCTAACAATTTTTGAATCAGATACTCCCTCTCCACGAGCTCCAGTTCCCAACGCAGCTCCAATGCCTTATCCAGCCCAAGCCGTTTTGCTTCCTGGAAGAGAAGTTCACGATTCACCCAGCGATCGACGAACTCACTCTCCTGTTCCGGTCTCATCCCTTCCCAAACCATCCTCTGATGCATTGCCTCCCTATCGAGAACGGAATCCCCCACCCGTGCAACGATTTGATTCTCAGAGACCCTTGAGCGACATCCCGCTAGCATCAAAACAATCAAACCGACGAGAATGGACAAGGTTCCCCGATTGCCTATTTCTCCTTTACGATTCATCCTGAAAAGCACCCTTTAAAACCTCTTCATATACCCACACATTGAATTTTTTCTTCTGCTCGGCCAGCCACACCTTCTCACTCGTCTTTTTATTATCATTCTTGAGCTCATCACTTACCTTGTCTCGCACATCTTCCAACGGCTTCACTTTTATCGGCCTCTTATCCAACAGCTTGATGACCGAATATCCCTGTTTATCCCCTATCTTCACGGGAATAGCACCTGCAATTTCACCAGCCTTCAATTCAAAAGCCTTTACTCCTAAATTTCCCCATCGTCCTCGGGGGAAAAAATCCAATATTCCATCCTTTTTCTTGAAACCAGGTCTCTCGGTATATTGTTGCGCCAACCGGGAAAAATCTCTTCCAGCTTTGGCCCATTTAACAATGCTATTCGCTATTACTTCGTCCCCGACAAATACTTCTTGAACTTTCACCTTTTCAGGCTCTGCATATTTCGTACTTTTAAACTTTTCGTAATAATTCTTGATATCCTCCTCCGTCGGCTGCATCTCTTCATCGATTATCTGCTCATCAAGCAATCGGACCATCTCCTGTTCAAGGGTTTCTCGTATGCCTTCAACAACAACTCTATCCTTATCCAATCCCTTCTTTTTTGCTATTTCCGACAACATATCTGCTATCAACCGCCGCTCAATTTTCTCCTTAATCATCCTCGGGTCACTCATCATCATGCGGTCAGATTTGTTGAACATCTTCATCCTCTCCAGAAACTCCTGAGTCGTAACACTTCCACCTAGATACTGCACCAGAATCTTCTCTTTCCCCTCTTGACTGAGAATTTCTAAGCTATCCAGAGGCACGTCCGTCTCTTTTTTTATTATCCCTGCCATCCGATCACCAAGAGCAGCCAGTTCATCCTCACGCCACTGAACACGATTCTTCTCCATAACTTCATTCCAATAAACCTTGGCTTTATCGGAGAGAAGTTTGTAATTGTCCCTCACCAATTGGCGTCGAATTTTATCTCGAACTTTCCCGTATGGTTCCCGGCCTTTGTCTCGAATCTCCTCCACTTTTACAATGTTGTAACCACTTCTGCTCCTTACCAGATCGGACACCTCTCCCTCATCCAGAGAAAAAACTGCATTCCGAATGGGATCGTTGCTGCGTGTCCACGAGAGGGCCCCTAACAATCCTCCCTGCCTGCCGAATTTTTTATCCTCTGAAAACTGTATCGCTAATGTGGCAAAATCTTCTCCGGCTCGAATCCTCTGAAGAACTGAATCGGCTCTTGCTCTGACTTCCTCTTCTTCTTCCGGTTTAGACATGGACGACAGTTTGAAAAAAATTGTTCGAATGACAACCTCTTTACCCATTCTGGCGTAGAACTCTCGAATGTCCGACTCGTGAATGAACCGATCCACGATTTCGGTATCGTAGAGCCTTTGAAGCAAGAACCGTTGACGTTGATGTTCGATGCTTGCGATCACAGTGGAATCGTCGTCCAACCCCTCTTCGTATGCTGCAAGAACCTTGATTCTTCGAGCAATCATTCCATCCAAGTGCGCTTTCAGTTCCGTAAGCCCTGCGGATTTTAATGCATCCCTCGATTTACCCTTTGAAAAATCTTCCTCGAACTCCATTAGGGTAATCACTTCTTTCCTTCCGATTCGAGCCACAACGGGCTCTTTTTTTGCACACCCAGTGAATAGTTTTAAAAAGAAAACAACCAGCAGTCCTTGGATGAACATCCTATTGCGCACCGAAGACCTCCATAAAAATGTTTGACAACTTTCAAAAAATATACGGAATCAGCCCCAGCTTTGCAACAACTTTTTCGTGAAGGAGATCGGCTCCTCCTCGGGGATCTTCGTCCGAAGGCCGAATTCCTTATCCTGAAGAAAACGCATGGGGACTGGAGAGGAATCGATCATTGAACGAAGACGCTGAGAGAAAAGTTCCGGGGTAGAAAAACGATCGATCCACCCCTCATCGAAAAGAATCAGAAGGGATCGACCCTCCAGAACGATTCGCTTCACCCCCTGTTGCTGCCCGAGAAGTCTCAACCGGGCAACATCCAGAAGATTTTTCGCTTCCAGGGGAAGAGGACCAAAACGGTCTCGTAACTCCTCTGAAAAACCATCGACTCCCGAAAAACTCTGAACTTCCGAGAGTCTTCGGTAGAGGTTCACACGAAGGCTCCCGTCCAAGACATACGATTCTGGAAGGTACGCGGCCAAGTCTATCTCGACTCGACACTCCACCGTTGGCCGTGCAGCTTCCCCCAACCCCTCTGTTTCTTCTCTCACTTCTCGAACTGCTTCATCGAGGAATCTTGTGTAGAGATCAAATCCCACAGCATCCATGTATCCGCTCTGTTCCACACCCAACAGGTTTCCGGCTCCACGAATCTCCAAGTCCCGCAACGCGATCTGAAAACCAGAGCCCAACTCCGTGAACTCCTCGATCGTTCGAAGTCTTTTTACTGCTTCCGGACTCAACAGATGAAAGGGAGGTGTGAGGAGGTATGCGTAAGCCTGTCTGTCGGAACGCCCCACTCTCCCCCTGAGTTGGTAGAGTTGAGCCAGACCCAATCTGTCCGCACGGTGGACGATGAGAGTGTTCACATTGGGCATATCCAGCCCCGATTCGATGATCATCGTTGCCACAAGACAGTCATGCTTTCCCTCGACAAATTCCACCATAACCCTCTCCAAATCTTCTTCGTCCATCCTTCCGTGAGCAACGGCCAATCGAATCCCTGGTACCAATCCCCGAATCATGCGTGCCATAGCAGGAATAGAACGAATTCGGTTATGGACAAAGAAAACCTGCCCGCCCCGGGTAAGCTCGCGCTCAATAGCCTCCACGACAATCCTTTCGTCAAAAGGCACGACTTCTGTGACGATGGGAAGTCGATCCTTGGGGGGGGTGTTGATGAGGGACATATCCCGGATTCCCATCAACGAGAAGTGAAGCGTCCGAGGAATGGGCGTGGCCGAGAGGGTGAGCACATCCACCGTCTTCCGGAATGCCTTCAACCGCTCTTTGTGACGGACACCAAAGCGTTGCTCTTCGTCGACCATGAGCAGTCCAAGATCCTTGAACCCCACGTCTTTTGAAAGTAACCGGTGCGTCCCGATGACGATGTCTACTTCTCCCCGACGCAATTTTTCGACGATCTTTTTCTGCTCTTTTCGGCTCCTGAATCGAGACAGTACCTCGATGTTGACGGGATACCTGGAGAGGCGCTCTTGAAAAGTACGAAAATGTTGCTGGGCTAAAACCGTCGTGGGGACCAGGAGAACAACTTGTTTCCCATCAGTCACCGCCTTAAAGGCTGCTCGTACAGCCACCTCCGTCTTCCCGTACCCCACATCACCACAGACGAGTCGGTCCATGGGACGGGATTGTTCCATGTCCCTCTTGACCTGCCCCACAGCTCGGGCTTGATCCAGAGTCTCCTCGTAACAGAAAGTTGTTTCCAATTCTTTCTGCCAGGTCGTGTCCTGTGAAAACGAAAACCCGGGTAGAGCCCTTCTGACAGAATAGAGGGTAATGAGCTCTTTGGCGATGTTCTTGATGGACTGTTTCGTCTTGGCTTTCAACCTCTCCCATTTCTTCCCGCCCAGCTTATTCAGAACGGGTCGAACTCCTTCCCGACCCGTGTATTTTTGCACACGTTCCATCATCTCCACAGATACGTAGAGTTTATCCCCATCCTGGTATTGGATGACCACACATTCTCTCTCCGTTCCTTTCACTGAAATTTTCTCGAGACCCCGATACTCCCCGATCCCGTGATCGACGTGTACAACGAAGTCACCCGGCTTTAGGGCAGAAAGCTCGCGAATGGGAACCCCCAACTGAAATTTATCGCGCCTCCGCCTCCTCAAAATCCTCCCGAAGAGGTCGCCTTCAGTATACACAGCAAGACCAGACGAAGGAAGATAAAAACCCTGAAGAATATGCCCTACCTCGACCCTAAGCCCAGGGATGGGATCATCATCCAAGCCCAGTAACTCTTGGATCCTTTCCCTCCGGTTCTGCTCTCCGCAGATTAGGAACACATTTTTTGTGGCGTGGCAAATAGAAATAAGTCCTTTTCGAATCTCAGCCGCACCCCTTCCAAATCGTCGAACGACTTGACCTCCAAAATCCAACACACCCTCCGGAGAGGACAAGGTATGCAGGGACACTCTTTGGTATCCAAGGAAGAGCTTTTCCAATTCCTCCGATCGAAGAAAGAATCTACTCTCCTCGTGAAGTTCCTTATCCACCTCAGCCAAAATCAGTTCTGGGTCTTCCAAAAAAATCAGCGGATCGGAAGCAGAATACGAGAAGAGCGACGCCGATCGATCCTCCCAAGCAATGGGGGAATGGATCAGGAGGAGAGATCCCCCGTTTCCCGTTGAAAGCTGGGTAGTCACATCGAAGGATCGCATCGATTCGATCTGATTGCCGAAGAATTCTACCCGGTGGGGCTCTTCCCCAGTAAACGGGAAGACATCCAGGATGCCTCCCCTCAGACTAATCTCTCCCGGTTTCTCAACAATACTCTCCCGTACATACCCAAAATCGATGAGCTTCTCAACGAGCTCGTACAGATCGTGGCGGACTCCCTCCGAAAGCTCTATCCAAGCCTTCTTTACTGTTTCCGGCGAGGGGAGTTTCTGAACAATCCCATCCGGTGATGCGACAACCACCTTCAACGACCCGCAGAGAAGGTCTCGAACGACTTGCATTTGAAGACCTGCTCGCCGGGGATTCAGGATCATCGGGCTTTCCGGATTTTCTTCACCCCCGGGAAAGAACGCCACCCCATCTCCCTCCATCAGAGAAGACAACTCTTCTGCAACCAATTCTGCGTCTTCCCGGCTCGGCAAAACGACCAACATAGGTCGCCCTAATCGCTCTGAGACGACGGAAAGAAAAAGGGTCTTCAGGGAGCCAGGAAGACCCTTTAAGTCCACATTGTTGCCACATAAGATTTTATTATATATAGACTTATGCTGTATTGCTTCCCATGCGTTGGATTTGATCGCTTCTACAGACAATCTTATAATATCCTAATATTAAAATCTGCAGTCCTATATCCATCCAATGTCAGACAAACTGCCTATCTGATTTATTATCGCTCACTTCTACAACCACGATGTAACTCTGTCGCAATCGAATCAGCGAGGGAAATGGATTATACCTGACCAGTTCCCATTTTTTAACGCCCAGATCAGGTGCTTCTCTCTTTAGTTGATTCAACTCTTTTTCAACATCAGGACCTTTAATGGCGATGAGCCTACCACACCCTGGGTTGAGACAACTCCGACTCCACCTCACCAACGTCAACAAGTCAGAAACGGATCGGCTGACCACAAAATCTACAGGTCCAATGTCACCTCCTACATCCTCTATCCTTCCCTGCACCACCTCTATTCCTGTCAAACAAAGTTCTTTGACGACTTGCCTGAGGAAAAGGACCTTTTTCCGCTTTGATTCCACCAGAGTGCCCAATAGATCAGGACGCACCAGCTTCATCGGAATTCCGGGAAAACCCGCTCCAGAACCCAGATCAACAACTCTCGCCCGCAAAGGAAACGCAACAACATTTATCAAACCCATCGACTCGAGAAAGTGTCTAGTCACAATCCGTTCCTCGTCTCCTCGAGACACAAGGTTGACCCTCTGGTTCCAAACAAGAAGAATCTCCCGGTACTTCGAAAATTT
>Ga0114930_10001287_pt1 | contig 24282 bp, 20 predicted proteins | sample AnhtaG_FD_87300 | JGI IMG/M metagenome (GOLD analysis project Ga0114930, IMG submission 87300) | Deep subsurface microbial communities from Anholt, Denmark to uncover new lineages of life (NeLLi) - Anholt_01485 metaG | ecosystem: Environmental > Aquatic > Marine > Oceanic > Sediment | place... | reverse complement strand
TTCGAGATCTTTTCCAATATCTAAAAGATTTTTATTTAAAGTAGACACTTGTAAATCTAAATTATTTTTCTCTCGTTCTAATTTTGTTGATTCTTTTGCATTTATTTTTAACTCAGTGTTAATATTTTCAATCTTTCCCTTATTATCGTTGATTTCGGATTCTAAAGAATATTTTTTCATCCTTAACAATTCTGAGTTTTGCTCATTCTTTTTGTAACTTGAATTTTGTTCTCTTAATTTTCCTCTTAAATCATTTATAGTTTTGTTCCTATTCTCATTTTCCCTTAATAATTCTTTGACAACATCCTCTGTATCTTTACCTTTACTTAATTCCTGGATTCTTTTCTCAATAGAAATTTTTTTATCATCTAAATTATGAATATTATTGTTATTCATGTTAATCTCAGTATTTAATGAAGATAAATTAGATTGTAGGCTTAATAGTTTTGAATTTAGTTGGTTTTTGTCCTCTTGAATAGTAGTGATCTTATTCTCTAGATCTTTTCTGTTTTGATTTTCCTCGATAACTTTAACTTTTAGGTTATCTATCTGTTTTCTAATTTCGCCTTCTTCCTTTTTTGTATCCCTAATAGCTTCATCTATACTTTCTGCATCTTTTTTTAATTTATTCAATTCATTTTCTAATTTAATTTTTTTATCTTCATTCTTTTTTATATTTTCTTTAAGAACTTTAATTTGAGCTTTATTTGAAGATATGTTTTGTTGTATTTTGGAGATTTCTGCCTTAAAAAGTGATTTTTCTTCCTCATTATCTTTAACTTTTGTATCAATTTCAGCCTGAGTTTGTTGTCTTTTTTCTATTTCTTTTTTAGCCTCTTCAATGATATTTTCACATTCAGATATATCATTCGATGCACTCTCTATTAATGAATCGATACTTTGGCCTTCTTCAAGAACCATCTGTAGATTTTCTAAATTTTTAATTTCGAGGGTGAGTTTTTCTATTGATTTTCTAGCAAGATTTGACGTGGTTTGGCTGGAGGAGATTTTTGTTTTTAATTGTGTGATATTCTCATTAATTTCCTCTCTTTCTTTCTCTTTCTCAGTTATAGTTTTTTGAATGTTATCCATTACAAGTGATTCTTGTTTAAGTAAGGCGTCTTGTCTACTAATTTTTTCTTTTAATTCTTCAATTATTTTCAAAGAGTTTTCTATTTTTTTTTCTAAATCTTCTTCCTCTTCTCTTAATTTTAGAATTTTCAGAGCAATTAACTCTGATTTTAAAAAATTTATCTTTTCATCTAATTCCGTCCATGCTAGAGCATCATTTTTCTCTTTTTCAACTTTTTTAAGTTGAGATGATACTTCTTTAAAAATTGCTTCAAATTGTCCTAAATCTCTCTCTGCTTTTTCTAATTCTTTTAATGTTGCATCTTTCATTTCATCATATTTTTGAAGACCTATTAAATCTTCAATGAAAAATCTACGGTTTTCTGTATTCATATGTGTTAACTCAACTATCTTTCCTTGTAGGACAAATTGATTACTACCATCAGGATCAATATTTGCTGCTGCTAAAACATTAAGAATTTGTTGACGAGTGGTTTTTCTTCCATTCATTTTATAACCACCGCCTCCACCTCTTTTTATTGTACGTGTGATTTCAAAAGTATCAGTTCCACCAGGAAAAACATCCTCAGAATTATCAAAATACATTGTTACTGATGCTCTCTGTGACGGGTTTTTCCCTCTAGAACCTGCAAAAATTAGATCTTCTAGACTCTTAGCTCTCATTGTTTTTTTACTTAACCTTCCCAAAGCGAAGCACAGCGCATCTATGATATTTGATTTACCTGCACCGTTAGGACCTACTATGCATGTAAAACCACTTGAAAGCTTGATTGTCACTGTACGATCTCCAAATGACTTAAAACCGGTCATGGAAATTTTTTTAATGTAAGTCATTTCTATCTTTACTCTTCCATCTTTAATATAAAAAATAGAGTAATTACCAATATATATATGATAGGCATGGTAAATATATAAAAAAATCTGACGTCTTTTTTCGATTTCTATAAGATTAATAACTATCAAACAAAGTATCTATTATTGCTTTTAATTGATTAGGGCTTATTACCATGAAGAAAGAGTCACTATTTGCTGTATTATCTAAGAAATAAGCTTTTTTTACCTGCAGGGCCTTCTTTGAGGGTCTTAATATTCCAATATTTAATAATTCTCTGACTAAATTCTGAAATTCATTGATACTCTTCTCATATTCTAAAGATTCACAAGATACATAATATAATTCTTCTAATTCCTTTAAAGAAACGTAGTAATTCATCTTACTAATAAAATAATTTGAAAGATTATCCAAAAATATTATATTTAAGAAATCCTCTTCAGAAATATAATTTAGCATACTAAATTCATCATGAATTTGCATTTGATCAAAATGATTCTGACAAAGTTCTATTAGTTCGCAATTCTTAATATATTGTTTATTTTTTAATAATGGATAAATATTTCGAAGAATTTCGATTCCTTTTCCTGGAACAGGGACATACTGCTCACAAACTAAATCTGCTATATATTTAATCAATTCCTCATCCACTGCATGTGAAAGCGTTAATAAAGTTCGTTGCTTTAAGATAGAATATAGTTCTTTGTAGGTGAAATAATTCAACTTTTTTTTTAGATCGAACTCAGATAACAAATCAATTGTTATAGGTTGTAAAATTTTATTTATCGTATATATCGACGTAATATTTATTTCTTTTCCAATATGTAAAAATTTCTTAAATATTTCAGGTTTCAAATACTCAACATTTGTAAAAACAAAAAAGAGATTATAATCAATTCTTTTACATAATAATTTAAATACGTTCCATAAGTGTGATAAGTTTGAATTTAATAGCGATTCATAGTTAACTTTGAATTTACATATATTTATTAAATCTGCTAATATTGAAAAAATCAATTCTTCGAAATCTTTTTCCTTGCAATCAATACAAATTTTATGAATATTAATATTTCCTTTATTTTGAATTGAGAGATCATTAATCACCTTATTTACAATTGCCTTTTTCCCAATTCCATTAATGCCTTGATATAGAATATTGAGACTGAATTCATCGGAAATTGAATCAGTTAAAATAGAAATTAATGAGTTTTGTTCTTTCTTCCTATATAATAATTGAGGGGGAATATAATTTGGGTCAAATAGGGCTTTAGACCCAACAAAATTTTTATTAATATCAAGTTTAAATGTCATTATTATAAGATTTTTTTTTATTTTTTTTTTATATGAATATATTTAAACCCCACCCAGAGAGAGGTCACTAGAAGTAAAAATAAAAAAAAATTTGCAATATTAAATCAATTTTTGTTTAAGAATAACAATCAAGTTAAACTTTAAAATTAATTCTACTCTTTAAGTAGAAACCTCATTCAAAACTTTCCAATAGGTTTTTCAAATTATCAGCTAAAAGCGGTAAGTATTCATAAGACTTAGTTTTCACACTTTTATTTAAACAAAGTGCTACTAAATAGAACCGGGTGTTGTTAATGTCTAGTTTTCTAAGAAAAATTATGCCTTCCTTATGAGAATCTGAGTGTTTTTGTGAAAATTCAATATTTGTTACAATGTCTACAGTGTTTATATCCCATTCTTCTAATTTTTCCAATGCTTGAGTTAATCTTGGTGCTATAGACTCGCATATCCTCTGATAATCTTCATCCGTGGATCTACTAGCAATTATAAAACAGTTTTGGTCTAATAAAAGAGTAGAGCTATTGTAAGTTTTGCTCATATAGTCTTTTAGTAGAGTTTGAAACATATTAGACTTGTGAGTAGCATAAAAGGCACCATCAGAAAAAGCTTTTAATAAGCTTGGAGCATCATATATTGAAGTTTTAAAAATTGAGAATTTTATATCTTTAATAATTGATGAGATTTTTGTTTCAAAATAGGATATTTTTTCTAATATTTCTTTATTTTTTTTAATATCTGGGTCACATTTATGTAGCAATATTAAAAATTGAAAATTATCAGGATACGAATCTGAAGTGATAGCTACAATGTCCTTTAGAAATACTAAAGATTCTTCAAATTTTTCAGGTGCCTGGATATCTATAACGTAAAATATTGATTGCATTTCAGTAAAATATTTGCTTTTCTCACCTAAGTATATTTTTCTATAACTTTTTTGACCTCCCAAATCCCAACGGATAATTGAAATTCCTAATAGGGAGTTATTATGAACAGTTCTTTTAGCTTTTATGGTAGGTTTAACAGTTGGTAATAAACTAAACTTTTTATCTAGTAATAACAGAACTGATGTTTTACCCCCATTTTCCAACCCACAAAAAAGTATCTTCTTAAGTTCTTTAGATTTGCTCATTTAAATATATTGGATGATGTTTAATTACTTCTAATTATTTATTATTTTGACATTAATTTTATTCTTATCTACTTTTTCTCCTAGCCGAATTTTTCTTATTTTTTTTGGAAAGGATAAATCAATATCATCAGAAATAACACCACTAGAATTTTTTGGACCTTCTATAATCTTCAGTTTAGAAGGAGAAATACTTCCTTTGTAAAAAGAAATAATCTTACTATTTCCTATGAATTTTCTTTTTAAATAACTGCCAAAAGTATTACAAGCTACAACAGGCACTCGATTTTCAAGTGCACGTGCTTTTAAATATGTTTCCCAATTACTCATTCCGTCTTCTCTAATTTGGGTTGGTGAGAATAGAATGTCTGCACCATTTTCAACAGCTAATCTGGGGGTTTCAAAAAAAGCCATGTCAAAACAGATTAAAATAGCAAAATTAGATAATCGGTTTAATTTAAATATTTTTAATTCATTGCCAGGTTCGAAATGCTCTTGTTCATACGCATAAAGATGAATTTTTTCTTGTCGCCCTATTTCATCACCATTTTCGTCAAAAAAATAACATGTAATGGTTGGTTTTTCTAAATTATTTCTTTTTTCCCAAATTGCTCCTGAGAGTATTTTTATGTTATATTCTTTAGCTAAGTTTTTAATGAAAGAATAATCATTTCCTCTTTCTTTTTGAAGATTTTTAATTGGATCTCTAAAATATGGAACCCATCTTTCAGGTAAACATATTATATCACAATTTTGATTTTTTTCTAAGAATCCTCTTAAAAACAGCTCAATTTGTAGATAACATTTATTTCTATCTTGAAAAATTTGTGGTTGAATGCAAGCTACTCTCATTTCCTAATTAAACCCTTGGTCTTTTTATCATTAATGTCATCAATAATATCAAACAATTCGTTTAAATCAGAAATTTCATAATCAGGCTTTAGAGATCCTCTAATTTTCAAATCAACATGAGAGAGGTCATATTTTCCTCCTCTATGAAGATACACACTATGTATGTTATTCAAATTTGCTGGAACAATATCCTTATCAATTCTATCTCCAATATATATTGTTTCTTGGCCTGTAACCCTAAATTTCTTTAACCAATAATTAAAAAGCTCTGGATTTGGTTTTTTAATCCCGATCTCATCTGAAATTACTATTAAATCAATTAATTCATCGATTTTAAGCCTCAAAATCTTTTCATATTGTTTGATTGGGATTCCATCTGTAATGACTGCTGTTTTTAATGATAAATTTTTTAATCTCAATAAACATTCCCTAACATCATCATATAATCTAATTGAATTAACTTTTTCTTCATGATATGCCATAACTGCCGAGGCAATATATTTATATCGGGTGTTATATGATATGTACTCTATGTTACCATTAATTTGATTCAATCTTCGAATAAAGTAATTATAGTGTTTTGGGGAATTTGAACCATACTCATCTACAATTTCTCTGATTATCTGAATTGCCTTTTCTCTGTCTATTTTTAAACCTAAGCTAATCATTGCATCTAATCCTTTAATTCTGGCTCTTTCTGATAGACCTGTTGAGTCAAATAAACAATCATCCAGATCAAATCCAATTAATTTTATAGAATTCATTGTCACAGTCAATTATTATATTAAATTTATAAAACTAACGCATGTTTATTGATTATATTAATCATTTAAAGATATTAGAGGTTAAGTTAAGATAAATTTATTTATCTTTAATAATATATAATCTTTAATATTAATTTGTTTAGGTTTAACATTATTAAATTAGCTGTTCTGTTTATAAATTAAAAAAATCATGATGGAGATTCATTAATTGAAAACTGCTGTATCATTATCTTATTTTCATAGAAAAATTGGACCGTTGGTATTTTTTTCTTACCCAAAAAACTCTTTAGATAAGGATTTATCAGTTAAAATAGCAAATATTATGGATCAACAATATAGTGAAGGTTTTTTTACACATTCATTTGAAAACCTAAAATCTATGAATTATTACTTTGAAATTCATTCTGATTGGGCACGTGGAAATAAGGAAATGTTAATGGTTTCTATTATATTAGATCAACAAATTTCGGCAGAAATTGAAGAAAATCTATCAAGTTTGTGTGCAGAATTTTCGGAACGATTACAATCAAATGAAGAAATATATACGGCTTTCTATATAAAAGATTTAAATAGCTTTGATGACAATGATAAAGAAATTATTGTCAAGAATGAAGCTTTAATAGAAGCATGGGTAAATGGTTTATATTGGGCAATAGTTGAATACACATGGGAAAAAACTGAAGAGGAAAAAATAGCAATTCTATTAAATGATAAACATATTTTTGGAACTTTAGAAAGACTATCAAATGGTCCAATTCCTTTAGAATGGTTGAGAGAATGGTTTATCGAAGAGTTTCCAGAAAAAAATTTTAAGGAAATTATTGATACTTTAGTTGAAAAGCAATTTATTTTTATAAATCAAATCGGATTGGTTGAAAAATATGTACTTCTATTGAAAGAAGTAAATGCTGAGAGAATACCACCTGATAGTGTGATTGAATATATTGATGATAAACCAGAATTAATAGATTTACTCCTCCCTAAAGTTCAAGAATATTACAGTGAGTATGAAAAAAAAACGGAGGAGGAAATAAAACAAGATAGTTTTACTTTATTTAAAATAATGGCAGACCCTAAAAAATATAATGTACTTTCTGAATTAAGAAACGGGTTAATTTCAAAAGATAAATTACCAAAATTAGTTTCAAAAAAATCGCTTGATTCTTTAATGGAAAATATAGAATTTCTGAAGAAGTATGATGTTATAGAAGAATTAAATTATGATAATGAAACCTATATTGTATTAAAGACAAATCTTCAGATAACCACAGCCTTTCCTGAATGGATGAGAAAGTTATTGCCAAAAGAATCCGAACCAATTGTTGCGAATAAATATAATCCTAAATTAAGAGATAATAATAAAGAAGAAAAGAAGCAGAAAGAAATTGATGATACTTCGTTAGAAATTAATAAATCAGAAAATTCTAAAAAAAAATGAATCGTAAAAAATATAAAATTATATTTCTAAAGAGAATAAAATAACCAATTTACAATGCTTAATGGAGAAGAGTCCAAAGAGGATTTAAAAAACCTTTTAGGCTATATGGGAATTGAAATTTTATTTGCTATTAATAAAGGCGCAAAAAATTTTGAAACAATTAAATTATTTTCAGGTTTGCCAATTTCATGTGTTAAAGGAAGAATTCCTGTATTACTAGAATTAAATCTAATTAAGATAGTAAAGAAAGAGCATTTTTTGACGGAGAAGGGACTTAAGTTAAAAAATCAGATAGAATTAGATTCAGATTAGTTAGGAATTGTAATTTAACTCTTAAATTTTGGGAGAAAAAATCAGATTGGGGCGACAAGAATCATCACTAAGAGCATTAGTTCTTATTGTCATAAGCTCATCATATTTCTTCTCGTAGTATAATAGTTTTTATTCTTTAATTTTTTTATGCTTGAGAAATTTTCTAATTAATTTTCTTTTTGATTTTGTTTCAATGTTTCTTGCTTCAAATCTCTAAATTTCTTTTCATAATAACCTGGCCTTTTAAAACCTCCATGTTTATCAATAAATTCTCTTAGACTTTCCTTTTTCAGAATTTGATTTTTATAAGAAGTATAATCACTCTCAGATATTTCTTTTCGTTTTGCCAAATAATCTAAAACACTGAATGCTTCTTCTATAGTAGTACATCTTCTTATAAAGTCTATAACCCCAGGATTTACTAATTCTCTTGGATGATGTTTATTATTAGAATTTAAGTGTATTGTATCAATGTTGGTTTCAATTGAATCGATTTTAACTGATTTCTTTTTTCCAGTTATTTCAGTTATTAAATGAGGAAAATTTTCATTAAATACATTTTTGTAATATGTTATTGTTAAACCATTTTCTTCTCTAATAATTGGCTTTTTAGTTTCTTTTTTTTTATCTTTTTTATTATTTTCCATTAAAACATTCCTTTAACCAAAAATTATTGATTAAGAAATAATTATACAATGTAATAAAATTATTGTTTAAAAAGTAAAATGGAATTTATTATCAAAATTAATTTACCATAAAAATAATAAAATATGCTTATTTTTAATTAATAACAATTTATGGATGTGCTAATAGAAATTGAAGTCTGGATACCGTTATGTAAAAGAAACCTTTGAGAAACACGAGAAAGGATACCAAACACCACATTGGCAACGTGGTATTGAATATCGAAAAGGCAGATCTATGCAAAGGGTTGAAAAACCAACTAAAATTCACCGCGCAAGAGAATTGGGATATAAAGCTAAGCAAGGATATATTGTTATAAGAGCCAGGATTCGAAAAGGTGGTATGCATAAAATCCGTCCAAAACGAGGTAGAAAACCTAGAGCAATGGGTGTTTCTAAATACACCACAGGAAAGAATCTTCGATGGATTGCTGAAGAAAGAGTTCAAAGAAAGTATCCAAACATGCAAATATTAAACTCATACAAAATTTATGCCGATGGCCGACACTGGTACTACGAAGTAATTTTAGTGGACCCAAACCATCCTGTAATCAAATCTGATCCAAAAATTAACTGGATTTGTGAACCTCAACACAAAAAAAGAGTGACTCGTGGGTTAACCTCCGCGGGAAAGAGAGCGAGGGGCTTACATAAAAAAGGATGGGGATCTGAAAAATCTAGACCAAGTATTGGTGCCAATAAGGGACGGGGTAAATAACCTTATTCATCCTTATCTTTTTAAATTAAATTTGGGTGTATTAGTTCAAATTTCTGAGAAAAAAATTTGTGATTCATCCATTTCTTATCCGTAGAATTCCATCAAAGATTTTTTTAAGGATTAAAAACCTAAATCTCCAATGATTGACTTCAATAACTTAGAACCATCAATTAAATCATTTTAGAACAATTAGTTTTTAATCTTTAAATTAAGGATGATAATTATGAAATAAGAGATCAAATTACACTAACAAGTTGAAAATTTCTCGATTTTAGTAAAGGAATAAAATAAAGCGGACCCGGCAGGATTCGAACCTGCGACTTTCAGATTAGAAGTCTGACGCCCTATTTACTTGGTTATTATAAATAAAAAAACCACCAGGCTAGGCTACGAGTCCTTTTTATATTTAATTATTATTTAGAATCATATATTATCTTTAAATTTTTTTACACCGAATCCCCATCGACTTAGAATTAAAAAAGTGATTGAAAAAATAAGTTTAACATTAAGATAAATCTATTAGTATTTGAGCTTTAAACATAAAGCATTTTTAGAATGTGAAATCTCTCTCAACCCTTAGGGATTATTATTTCAGTTGAAATCGGCTAAAATATTTTTACTAAATTAATAAATTATTAATATATTTCTTTTAATAATTGTAATTCTTAAATTAAATTTAAGGTCAATGATGAATTTAATATCTTAAAATAGTAAGTTAAAGGAGAATATCAATCTTGCTCAAGAAAAAGGTTTATGTCCATCAAAACATCCCTTATGCCTTTAATTGGAATAAAGAGCACCATAAAGAAAAATATTCTCAAATAACAGCAAATCGGATTGAATTGAATAAACTTAAAGAACATTTTAAAATAGCTTATAAAGGTATTATACCAAATAACTTATTTAATTCTCAAAACCTTCCTAGAGTTTCACAATTTAAAATAAAAGGGATAAAAACTGCTTTTATTAGAAGCTTTAGTAAAAAATTAATTAGATCCGGTAAAATACAGTATCATGATTCAAATTCTAAATTACCTCAATATGTTCAAAAAGTTTTTGATAATTATAAAGTAAATAGAATTAATAAAGCCCCTGGGCATGACCCAATTCTAAAGAACATACTCATTAAAGATAATGATTCTATAGCAATTGAAGTTCCAATTTGGAATGACACAAATGGTAAGGTAATTACGGGGCATATCGATTTACTCCAAGTTGAAAATGATTTAGTAAAAGTAATTGATTATAAGCCAGAAGGAAATTTTTTACTCTCGATACCACAAGTTGCAATGTATGGATATTTATTAAAATCTAAATTAAATATTGAAAATCTCAAATGTATTTCTTTCAATAAGGAGGAAACATGGGAATATGATCCCAGTATTTTAATTTCAGAAATAAAGGATTATTTGATCTCTCATCAAATAAATCAAAGACCATGGGAAAATTATTTGTAAATATATTTGAGTTAAGGTTTCTTTTCTTTTGGTTTAGATACATCGAGTTCTTCTTTAGATTTTAAATATCCTCTTAATAATAAATAACATAAAAATAGAGATATAAATTCCACAATTAAACCAAAAAATGTAATTACAGGACCATTAAACTCTAAATATCTTAGAAGTATAGCAACTCCGAGACCTGAAGAAGCTAAAATAAAAACTATAAAACCTCTGATGATATCCATAAAAGAATCCTTAATGTAAGCTAGTTCTTTCTTAATCCAAGAAAATAATGAAGACATAAGAAATAAATCTTGTTTTCTAATAATTTTTTAAATAAATTAAATAAAGAATATTTTAATATCTTTTTTATTTTGAAATAATGTCTCTTTAGACTAATTTCAAGATTTTTATTTCATTTTAAACTTAGAATATAATGCTTTATCTAACAATTTCCCAATTCTTTTAGCAATTTGAGTAGCAATTTCGTATCTTTCACCGTCAAGAAGATCTGGTTTATCTTTTAGAGTCTTAGGTTCATTTACTCTTTTATTTAAAATATCAGTGCTTATGTTACTAACCATTTTTTTAATTTTCTCGAAATCAGGTAAATTTATTTTAGGATCAAAGGTTTTGATTTTTTCAACTGCAAAATCAAAAAATTGACTGATTAAATCAATTGGATCCCCTCTTAGTTCGCTATGAAGTTTAATATTTTCAGTAGCTGTTTTAGAATCTTTCTCTTGCCAATATAATTGATTCGGATTGATTCCAGGACTATTAATCCTCATAAGAGAACTAGTTATTCTTCTTTCAATCCAATTTAAAGTGTTTAATTCTTGTCTTTCACGTATTTTTTTAGCTTCTACTTCCTTTTCTTTCTCCTTTGCTTCAATCTTTTGTTCTACTTCTGCCTTCCGTGCTTGTTCAAATTTTTCTAATCTTTTTATAATATCAAAACCAATACAGTAAGAGATTGGTGAAATTAAATCGGGTTTTAATTTTAACGATGTAATATCTTCATAAATCTCACTATCATTATTTTTCAATTGAGAAATTCCCTCTTTTAAAGAAATTTCAATTAATCGAGCCAAAATAAATCCATTGACGAGGAATGGTTGATTGGATGCGTTTAAAACTACTACTAATTCTTCTTGTCTTCTCTTTAATCTTTCTATTATTAACTCCTCCAATTTAATTTTTACCCACTCTTCTGAATCTGTAGTACCAACGATTTTTTTCAATGCTAAAAGATATAATGATCTATCATTTGAAACTTTGGAATAGAGTTCAATTATTCTACTAAGTTGCCTTAAAATTTTTGATAAGATATAGAAGAAAATATCCTTCACTATTTTGTTGATAATATCTTCAAAATCTAATATAAATAAAATATGAGAATAGCTTTTTAACTTCAGTTCACTTAAGAACACTTTATCAATAACTTGCTTTTTTTTGGTATATCCTGGATTGTTTTTTTGATCATTTATTGCCACAATATCGAGCTTATTTATGTTGTATCTGATCATATTTCTTTTAACTTCTTCAGATAATTCGGTATCTAAATTTGAGAGATAAAGAATATTAAAAACACCATATCTATTCAACAGATAAATAATTTCGTCAAACCTGCATTCATTTAAACATTGTAAATAATATATAAAATCGTTAGGGTTTTCTTTTAACTTTACAATTAATTCAGATTTTAGAAAAAGAAGTAAATTTTTTTCAAATTGGTCATAGTTGATTTTCTCGTTAAGCGCTTCTTCAATTCTTTTTATTAAATCTTTTTTAATATTATTTGCTTCTTTAAAGGCTTTTAATCCAGGTATAGAAATAGGAAAACATTCAAAATTGAAATCGACAACTTTCCTTTTTATCATTCTAACTGGCATTGCCTCAATTTGCAATTCTTTGTAAGATTTAAATTCAAAATCCATACGAATTTTATTAATCATTCGATCTATTGTTGCTAATTCTATAAATTTATCTTCCTTTTCTTCTAGTTCTAGTTTTTTTTCAATATCAACTGAGATTTCTTTAAAAGCAGAGCTTTCCTCTAGAATCTCCTTTTTAGTTTCATTAGTAAGGCCTATTAGATCACCAATTAAATCATAAAAATAAAACGGGGGATAATTGAGTATTATTTCTTGTAATTCTTGTTCAATTTGGCTCTCAATCTCTTTTATCATCTTTTCTTTTTGTAATTCTTGGAGATCTAACTTTCTTACTTCAATGAAAAATGAAAGAAATCTATTTTCGAGATCAATTCTCTTATTAAGAAGGCTTATTTCCAAAGAAAATGAATTTTTTAATAAGGTTCCAACTTCCTCAATTAATATACCTTTTTCAGATAATTCTAGTTTTCTCGTTGAATCAAAAGTAAATTTGTTTGAGTCTATTGCGTTTTGTACTTTAAGCCCCAAATTATGATATATATGAATGGTTGCCGTTGCTATCAATAAATCTTTAAAATTTGTATCTTGACTCGTTAGTTCAAAGATTTTATTCCTATCTGCTTCCCTTTTGAAATGAGAGATTATTAAATCAACTGTTTGAAAAAATCTAAATGTACTTTCAACTGCTGTGGTCTTTCTTTTTACTCCACTTATCATAATTTTTTCATCCACTCTCTATAAACTTCTTTAAAATTATCTGATAATTCAAATCTTACATTATTGTGCCAAAATTTAAAATTTATAACATGAAAAAGATCTCCCTTAAATAATTCCTTTTCTTCATTTGTTAGATTATGTTTTAAAATCAATGTAAGTGGTCTTGGAATAAGTTTTGAGAAGTATTTTAGATCTATATTTTTAATATAGCTATAGAAAGTTTCTTCACCAACAAATTTGAAAAACTCATTAGGAATTAATTCCTCAATTTGAAGACTTTTCAGTTTAAGTTCATCTTTAACTTTATTTTTAACATATTTAGGAAATTCTTCATTAATTCCTATACTAAATTCATATTGTTTATAAAACTCGAGAAGGTTGTTTCTCTCCTCAATATTAGCTACTTTTGCAATATAAGAATCCAAGAATTCTAAAAACTTCTCATGTTTCTGTTCATTTCGTTCTCGATTTTCAAGATATTCTAAAAAGTTATAATAAATCTCAGTTAAAGCCCATTCCTTCTTATTTTCAATTTTTAGAAATCTTTTTGTATAATCAACGATCCACTGCAGAACATAAGATTTCCATTCTAAATTAATCCCTCCAATCCTTTTCTCCAAAAAACGATGAAATTTATTAGCAAAACTAACAGGATCTATTATCTCATTATCAGATTCATCCTTAATATAGCGATTAATTGTCGAATGTCTTAAAATGTAACTTAACAAATAATTTAGCTCGTTTGAAAATCTTTTAAATTTCTCTATATGTACCCTAATCGAATTGGTATCACCTTCCATTTGGACTTCGGCAAATGATACTAAATCTTCTATTTTCAGACTTATGTTATCAAAGAATGATTCTACATTATTAATAACTAATCTATTAAACTGATCTATAAAATTTTGCTCATTGAAGCGAATATTTTTTCTTGAAGTTATTGATTCGATTTCAATTTGATTTAAAAGGTATTCTTGAAACTTTTCTATTAGGTTTATGCCTAAAATTTTTGCAGGTTTTTGTTCTTTATTAAATCCTTGTTTAAGATTTTCAATTAATTCAATTGTTAATGTTTTTAAACGACGACGGGAAAGATAGTTTGGGAGCGAAACTCTTATCAAATCCAAACTTTTCTTATTGATTTCAGAAAAATAGTTAAGTGCAGAATTTAATTCTACAACTCTTAATTTCTCCTTCTGGATCACTGTTTGTTTGATGAATTTAATAGCAATATTACAAATTACTTCAAAATTTTCATTTTCTAGTTTTCCTTTATTAAGGATAAATTGTTTAAATTTTTTTAATAAGTCAGTTAAATCTCCCATTTCTCCAGAAATGAGAAAGATATTTGAATATTCTAAAAATTTATTTAAATATCTTTCCAAAGTTAGTAGAATCTTATTACATTTAGCAACTAACCATTCTCCTGTATGAGGTTCCGTAAAACTATCGATTTCCTCTCTGATAAGATTAATCAAGTATTTAATTATTTCATCTTGAAATTCGTCTAAAGTACCAATATTTGCTAAATTCATAAGACTGGTTCCAAGATTTAAGGTTTTATCGATAATGAAATTAGCACTTGGTTCAGATATTGAATATTTGAGATGTTCTATCGCTTGTTGTCCCTCAAAAGGTGTCCTAATTTTTTCAAATTTGGAATCTAATAAATTAATCTCAATGGGTCTTTTATTCCATAAAATTTCTACATTAGATATAATTTTTGCGTATGGATTTAACATTTCTTTTTCTGTTGGGAGTGAGGTACTTAAACCAATTAATTTCTTATTCCATTTATCTTCGATTAGTTCTCCGAAAAGTTTTTTACTAAATCTTGAAGCAAATTTGTCATAAAGAAGTTGTCTATTAATTTTCGTAAATTCTGGACGATCAGCAAATTCTTCAACCTCATAAAATAATTTGCTTATATTGTTTATTGAACTCCTTGATTTATGAACATCCAAATACCCTGTTTCTGGTTTTAAAGCGAGAAGTAAACTTTCGCACTCTTTAAACTTTCCTGGTATAAAAATCATTGATTTGGGGTAAATATTTGTTTTTGCGCTTTTTTCATCCAGATTATATAAATCAAATTCAATACTAAACACTTCTGCTCCAGTATAATCTCTCAATATTGCATTATACATTGTTAAAAATTGTATTACTTCTCTTGAGAGTTCATTAACTTTTTTTCTTGTCAATCTTCCAGGACCAATCACATCCCCTGCAATAAGATCATTTGGAGATGAATATCCAAATATTAAAGAAAATTGATAATTTATAGATTCCCGTGTAGTTATCATGATTTAATAATAACAAAGCTTAGTTGTTAAATAAATAAAACTTCGGTATTAATTCTTTTTGCACGATTCTTATTAAAAATTTAAGAATTGCCTTAAGTATTTTTAAGTTTATATAATATTAAAATTTACTTCTGATTAGATCGTAGTTATGACACGTAGATTTCTTGAATGAATTTCACTTTAGAATCTCTTTTCACATTAAAATATAAAAATAAAAATATAATAAGAAAAATTATTATTATAATTATAACAATCAATATATATTCCATTAAGCATTAAAGGTGGAGACTCATACAATTTGGATCTGATTTAGGAATAAATCAAGAAGATATAGAGAAAATTAGTCCTCAAATTACATTTATAACATCTAATGCAGACATAGAAGCTATTGCACTCGTAAGTTCTGAAGGTTATCAAATAGCATTTTCAGCATTACCCCAATACCATGTTGACGGTGATCAATTTTGCGGACTTGCTAGTGCTTTGCTAATGACTGGGAGATCTACAATTCAAACATTATTTCAAGAGGATTTAAGTGAAGTTATTATAAGGGCAGAAAATGGCTATATTGTCATTACCAATGCCGGACGTCTAGTAATTGTTTGTGCTGGAACGATTATAGATACATTGATGAAGACTGTAAAAGTTATGCGAATCGCTGCTAAAAACCTATATAAAATTTTCGAAGATAGGTAAAAACTTCTATATTACTTTTTCTAAACTATATAAGCTTAAACCTAACCAAATTTGACATTTTTTCAAATTAGTTCTTCTTTAACGCATGATATTACATAAATATTAAATGAAAAAAGTTAACTTTTTAAACTATACAACAAAATAACCATATAATAAATTTTCGATTCAATAATTAATTATGACACTTGCTAAAAACCTTACTTGGTGTTGGCAGTGGCCTTGGCGTTCGCGATAACGCCTTTACATTGGATGAAATTTAATTAAAACTTACTATTTTTCATACTTTAGTTTTTAGCAAGACTAAATCGACGTTCTTGATGTGCATTAAATTATTGAATTCCAATATTTTAACGACACACACTTAGTGTATGGAAATAATTATTTGTGGTAAAAAAAATGGTAGACTATTTCAAAGCACGGATATTTTTAGAGCCAAATGAGGTTCCTAAGGAATGGATAAACATTATACCAGATTTACCTACTCCTATTACTCCTTTGGTCAATCCTATGGATGGTAAACCGGCTCCGCCGGAAATGGCTTTTGCAATTTTTCCCAAAGAATGTGTTTTGCAAGAAGTATCTCAAGAAGAAACAATACGCATCCCAAATGAACTAAGAGAGATATTTGCAAGTTCCTATAGACCAACTCCGCTTCATCGCGCTGTAGGGTTGGAAAAAGAGATAGGATTAGAAGGAGATGATGTAAAAATATTTTATAAAAATGAGTCAGTATCTCCTACAGGATCACATAAACCAAATACTGCTATTGCTCAAGCATATTATGCCAAGAAAGATGGATTAGAAGAGTTAGTTACAGAAACTGGTGCTGGTCAATGGGGTTCAGGTTTGGCGTTTGGTTGTAACTTATTTGATATTAAGTGCACAGTTTATATGGTGAGAGTAAGCTTTTTACAAAAACCTGGTAGAAAAATTTTAATGAAGTCGTTTAATGCTGAAGTTCATGCCAGCCCTTCAAGATTTACGGAATCAGGAAAAGTTTTTTTAGAAAAAGATCCTGATCATCCTGGTAGTCTAGGAATTGCGATCTCTGAAGCACTTGAACACAGTTTGCGTAGCGATAAAATTAGATATTCTTTAGGGAGCGTTGTAAATTTTGTACTTCTACATCAAACAATTATCGGACAAGAAGCAAAGATCCAATTAGAAAAGGTAGGGATCAAAAAACCTGATGTTGTGATCGGATGTATGGGGGGTGGATCTAACTTCGGTGGTTTAATGATTCCATTCGCTAAAGATAAATTAAATGGAATTAATCCAGAAGTTGAAATCATAGGGGTGGAACCACGCGCTTGCCCTAGCGTTTGTAAAGGTGAATATAGATGGGATTTTGGGGATACTTCAATGAAAGGTCCGATTATGAAAATGCATACTTTAGGTCATACCTTTATTCCAAGCCCGATCCATGCAGGTGGATTAAGGTATCATGGAATGGCTCCTATTGTTTCAATCTTGTACAACAATAAAGTAATTTCAGCACAAATGCATCATCAAACTGAGGCTATAGAAGCAGGATTACTATTTGCAAAAGCAGAAGGGATCCTTCCTGCTCCCGAAGCTACACATGCAATTAAGGAAGCTATCGATCAAGCTTTAAAAGCTAAAGAGGAGAAAGAAAAGAAAGTTATTCTGTTTAATTTTAGCGGTCATGGATTTTTTGATTTATTAGCTTATAAAAATTACATGACTGGTGATTTGGAGGATTACGAGTTACCAACAGAAGAAATCCAAAGAGCTTTAGCTTCAGAGGAAATGCCAAAAATTGATGAGTCTCAATTCTAAATTATTATAAATTCATTTTTTTTTCTTTCAATATTGGTTTAGAGAAAATCTTAAAATTTAAGGATACTTTAAGTATTAAAAGTTCAAGAGATTGGTAATTATTGAACCCACTTTCAATTATTATTGTTTGCTTCTTATACTTTTTTGGCCTAATTCTTTTCTATATCACTTATTTAACAAAACAGAAAAGTGAAAAAAGAGCTTTCATCAATAATCTTGCAAACTCAATTATATTTATAATTTCAATTACAATTAATTTATTTATTATCCATTTTATAAATCCTAATAATACTCGTTTTATTGCTTTTCCTTTTGATATTTTAATGCTCATTTTTATTATTTTTTTTATCCCCTTTTTTTCTATTTTGGTGATCAAGGAAAAGAGAAAAATTGAAAATGGAAAAATAACTCTTGAAGAATTTAAATCAACATCGAAAATTTTACCCTTAAAATATGATATATATAGAAAATTGACGCATTTAGTTGTATTAGGGATAATTTTTTTCTATTTCACCTTAGGTTTTTTAATTCAGAATGTTTTTAAATATATTTCAGAACTACTGCCTAACTTTTTCATTGAAATGTTTGATATGGGTAAAGATATTATGATTTTTACTCAGAACTTAGTAGTCTTTTTAGTCGGAGTTTCTTTAATTGGATTATTAACTGCAGATTTTACAAGAATTCTTATGCCAAAATATTATCCTTTAAAACCTGTAAATCAAATACTTAAAGAAAAAGAATTATATATGAGATTAGGGCCTCATATCTCGATGAGTATTGGTTGTTTTTCTATAATCCTTTTGTTTGGCCTTATTCAACCAGTCGGTCCTTTGATAATCTGCGCCTCAATGGCTATGGCTGTTTTTGGAGATACAGCATCGAATTTATTTGGTCGAACGTTAGGAAAAAGAAAAATCCGCAATACAGACAAAACTTATGAAGGTTTATTTGCTGGAATCATTATTGCATTCATCTCAGGCTTTATAGTATTATTATCCCTAAAAGAGTTTTACTTGTTAAAGAACTTTGGGCTATTTTTTTTGCCATTATTAGGGGCTATAATCCTTGGTTTTATAGATTACTTAGATCTAGAAATAGATGATAATTTATCCTATAATTTCATTCTTTCAACAGTATTATTTTTTAGTTCACTCCTTCTCTTCTAAAATTATTTTAATAGATTTGACTTTAACAAAAGTTTTTTCAATTAAGGTGATTTTAATTATGAAAATGATGGAAGAAAAATTAAAGATCGATAAAATTTCTAAGGGGACAGTTATCGATCATATTGATGCAGGATATGCTTTAACAATTCTTGGTCTTACTGGTCTTGATGAATCTAAGAATTTAATAACTATAGGTGTTAACGTCTCTTCTAAAAAATATCAAACAAAAGATATGATCAAAATTGAAAACGTCTTTTTAAATGAAACTCAAATGCAACAAATTTCGATACTATCTCCAAACGCCAGTATTTCTTTAATTGAAAATTATAAAGTAATCGAAAAGAAGAAAGTGAAAATTCCAAAAATTATAAAAAAACTTATACTCTGTGTTAATCAAACATGCATTTCGAATTCTGATGAACCAATTAATTCTGAATTCTTAGTCTTAGAAGAAAAACCTTTAAAGATTCAATGTGTCTATTGCGAACGTATTTACAAGCTCGAAGAAATAGTATTTACCTCTAAAGAAAAAAAGGAAAAAATAGTAAAACAAAGAATTCAGTTATGAGATAGTGTTAAATCATTTTTAAACAAATATTTCTAAGATTGAAGAGAAATCAGGGATGAAAAAAAGAATAGTGTGAGTAAAAACACCCCCAATCATAAACAAAAAGAAGAATATCCCTATCCCTGGTAATATGATATTTTTCCAAGCCCATTCTTCCTTATCATATTCAAATTTTAAAATAAAAAAATTTACAACAAAAGGAAATATAAACCACCATGTTAACATCCATAAAAATAAAAACCATCCTATTAATCCAAATAATAATCTTCCGATAATAGCACTTAAAAAACCAGTTATAGCCCGTATCCAATATAGTTTTGTTTCTTTTTCTAATCGTAGATCTAAATCTTTTGTTGACTTCTTTTCTACTTTAATTGATTTATTTTTGAGTTCTTTCTTTTTTTCCTTTATTAACTTTTGCCTTCTTTTTTTAATATCTACTTTCTTGCGCTTTCCCATAATTATTGATATAAATATTATTTACTATAAAAATAATTATATAACTTGACAAACTAAAAATTAGATAAAACATTATGAAAATCACAAAAGAATTCTCTAATTTCGATGTATTCGCCATTGTTAAAGAATTGGATACGATCCTAAGAGAGGGTTCAATTTCTAACATATATGAAGTTCAAGACTTAATAATTTTAAAAATAAATACGAATTATGGAAAAAAAAATTTAATTATTAAAAAAGATTCACGGATTAATATAACAGAATATGATTATCCTATTCCTGCATTCCCCAATCAATATATCAGAACCTTAAGAAAGTTTCTAAAAAATAGACAAGTATTAGGGGTTTCTCAATACAAACTTGATAGAGTAATCATAATAGAATTAACTAATAGAGGGGAAGGAACCTGGAAATTTGTGATTGAGTTATTTAATAAGGGGAATTTCTTAATTCTTGATCAAAATAACATTATAATCATTGCTAAAAGATATCGGAAATTTAAAGATCGCACTATTCTTGCTAAGAAAGAATACAATTTTCCCATTTCTCAAAAGACAGATTTCTTCTCGATAAATAGACAAGATTTTGAAGCTTTATTTAAATTATCTGATAATGAAATTGTAAGAGACATATCGAGAAAATTAAAGCTATCTGGTTTATATAGTGAAGAATTATGTAAAAGAGCTAAGATTGATAAGAAAAAACTTGGTAAAAATCTAAGTGAAGCAGATTTTAACAACTTATATGAATCATTCAAGGGAATAAGAAATCAGCTCTTATTTGGTTCAATAGATGGCCATATTATATTAGATCAACAAGGAAATGAAGTCATTGTTTTACCATTTGAAACTGAAATTTTTAAAGATTATGAAAAGGTAAAATATCCTAGTTTTAATGCAGCTGTCGATGATTTTTATTCAAAAATTGATTATGAATCCATTAATACTCCTAAAGATCAAAAAATAAAAGATCAGATCAAACCTCAAGAAAAGATACTAAAGAATCAACAAGATTATCTTGAAGAGCTTAGAGAGAAAAAGAAAAAATACTATATAATAGGAGACTTTCTATATGCTAATTTTAATAAATTTGAAAAATTAATATCAGTTATATTGGATGCGAGAAAAAAAGGATACCCGTGGAATGAAATCAACGATAAATTACAGCAAGCAAAGATAGAAGGGTTAGATGGAGCGGAGTTTTTTGATAAAATTTTACCTTCAATGAATCAGCTTTTAATTAAAATCAATGGAAATGACGTTTATATAGATTTAAGAAAAAGTTTTGGAGAAAATGCAAATGTAATTTATTCGAAAGGGAAAAAAGCTGAAAAAAAGATAAAAGGCACAATTAAAGCAATTACAGACACAAAAGAAAAAATTGAAAAATTAAGACTTAAAAAGGAATCAATAGATATCGGAATTGACTTCTTAATCAGAAAACCAAAGAAAAAGTGGTATGAAAAATTTAGATGGTTTAATTCATCCGATGGATTTTTAATTATTGGTGGAAGAGATGCTACGTCAAATGAAATAATCTTCAAAAAGCATTTGGACACTAATGATTTAGTATTCCATACAAATTTTCCTGGTTCTCCTTTAGTGGTGATTAAAAATCCAAATAATCAGGAAATTACACCTGAAGCTATTAATGAAACCGCAGAATTTGTTGCGAGTTATTCACGAGCTTGGAAGGAGAATTGGGGTGTAGTGGATATATTTTATGTAGAATCTACCCAAATAACAAAAACACCTCCATCAGGAGAATACTTACAAAAGGGTTCTTTTATAATTTCAGGGAAAAAGAATCTTATAAAGAATGTAAAAACAGAATTAACGATTGGATTAAAATTTATTGAATTAGATGATAGATCAAATAAGGAAAGACAAGTTTTCTTTCCTAAAATTATTTGTGGTCCTGAAATATCAATCAAAAAACAAACAAATCATACAATAACTATAACACCATCTAAATCAAGTAGCTTAACAACAGGAAAATTAGCTAAAGAAATAAAATCTTATTACCTTAGAAATGTAGATAAAGAACTAAAAATGTGGGTAGAAATATTATCTATTGATGAAATACTTTTATTTCTTCCTAGTGGATCGTCTGTGATTAAATTAGATGCTTAAAGGAGACTTTGCCATTTTTTTATTTCACGAATATTCTTATGATTATCAAATAGAATACCATTAACACCTAAAGTAATCAAGGATTTAATTTTGTTTAATGGGTTTTTATAACCAAGAAAATCCCAAGATAATGATATAACCTCGTTCTTATGACATGTTTCAATAAATTCTTGAGACGTTAAACTCGATTTTAAACTAATTATATCAATTTTTAATTTTGCTCTTTTATCCTTACTTAACTTAAAAAATTCTGTTAAGGATAATCCTTTTCCATTGGTAATGTTATAGCAAATTTTACTCTGAGGAAATTTCCTTTTAGATTCTAATAAATCTGTTAAATATTTTCCACTAATAATACAATCTCCTAACAAATCATTTTTTATAATCATTTTAACAATATCGTCAATTAAATTTGTTTCTTTTAATCCTATCATAAATTTAGTTTTTCCTTTTAGTTCATTAAAGATATCTGTTAATAAAGGAATAGGAGCTAGGTTAACTTTTGTTCTGAAATTTAATATCTCTTTATAGGTAAGATTATTTACTAATCCTGAACCATTGGTAGTCCTTTTTAAAGTAGAATCATGTATTACAATAAGTTTCTTATCCTTAGTTTTTCGAACATCAAATTCAATATAGTTAGCACCATATCCTATCGCCTTTTTGAAAGCTAAGATTGTATTTTCATCAAAAGATCTTCTAGTCCCTCTATGTCCGATAAATAGAAAGTCTTGAATCATTATTTCTTAAGTTGTTATAATTCTTGGACTATATATAAATAAATTATAATTACTAATAGCCCAATAAAAGTAAAAACAAATACCCAAAGATTCAATAAAGTCTGCCCTAAAGAAAGAACGATGAGTAATAATAGTTCTTTCCAGTTTAATGGTTTACCAGTTAATTCTTTATAATTCCCAACACTAATCATCATAAATAGAAAAAATAAGAGAATTGTGGCCACTTTTATCAAAACATCTAACATATTAAATAAAATATTAATATTAGTAAAGATGGAAATAACTCCTACATTAAAAAGAAGTGAAACAGTATAAAAAATTATACTAAGAACACAGGAAATTATAACTGTTCTATAAGCAAATTTATCGTCAGATCTTCTTTTGATCTTTGATTTTTGCTCTTTTATTTGATCCTTAGGAATTTTTGACATATTAACTTCTTAGTCTTTCAATTTTTTCTTTTAATTTGAAAATTTTATAAATATAGTACCCAAAGAGAATTCCAATAATACTAAATACTATTATTGAAAAAATGCGGAGGATTAACTCTGTAAGTATTAGTTCTTTCACAACAGGCGGATTAATATTAATAAGAATTATTTCGCTTTTCAAAATGCCCTCTGGATATGAAGGTCTATCTCCATATGTTATGTTAAATGCATAACTCATCTCATATTCCAAAATAGCATCCTCATCGTTTCCATTTGTATTGGTTTGTCCAATTGGTATAGAAAATTCATAAACAGAAACAGTTCCTTCTAATTTTCCCGCTCCTTGACCATCGGATTTTGTATCATTTAAAAATAAGCTATTATTGATGTAATAATCATAATATGTGAAATTATTAGTGGTTATATTAAAAAACTGAATGAATTTTGCATCAATAAAATCTTCTTGGCTCTCTGAAGAATTAGTGGAGATTAAAATCCCAAAGAATTCAGTAGTATTATGGTATTTTGGTTCTAAATCGAGTTGTAATGATATGAAAAGTTCTTGGTTGGTTTGCATTACCCATAAATCTATAGGTAAATCTATTAAATTAACCTGAATTTTAATAGCTTCTTTCCATTCACCTGTTGAATCATCAATATCCCCATCAATAATAGGAGCTTGTCCAAATTCAGGATCAATTTCTTCTACGGCACCATAACCATTTATTATATAAAAAGATGATACTATAGAAATATTTAACATTAGAATCCATAATAATACAAAAAAAGCTATTTTCCT
>Ga0114930_10001286_pt1 | contig 24283 bp, 21 predicted proteins | sample AnhtaG_FD_87300 | JGI IMG/M metagenome (GOLD analysis project Ga0114930, IMG submission 87300) | Deep subsurface microbial communities from Anholt, Denmark to uncover new lineages of life (NeLLi) - Anholt_01485 metaG | ecosystem: Environmental > Aquatic > Marine > Oceanic > Sediment | place... | reverse complement strand
CGATTTGTGGGTTGTCTGGCCTCAGATGTAGAATAGGCCGGATACATAGCTCGGCCTATTTGTTGTGGGCGAGACATTAGCTCGCTATAGTACATTAGAGCGAACGTTTTTTCGAAAGTTTTACCTTTCGTCCACAATGGTGGGCCACCGTGTACAATACGCAGAACTTTTAGCCTAGCCCGCTAACGCGCTGCTTGATTCAATGCAATTATAGCAGCAAACTGCCACCGGTGCGACCGCAGAAAGAGAGCAACCCCGTGTTATCAGCCAAGCTGCCAGACATAAGCCAACATTACGATGAATTGTTTGAAAAGCCTGTTGACTACCAATCAGCCATGTGATAGTGTCTACTCAAATCTTACGAGAGAGGAGGTAGCAAAGCATGGCTGGAGATCTAATTACCACTATGGCCGATCTGAAGGAAAAAGAGGCTCTGGAAATTGTCCAAGACAGACTGGGTGCCGGCGATGACCCAGTCAGTATCCTCAATGATGCCAGACGCGCTATGGAAATCGTCGGCGAGCGTTTTGCAAATGGTGAGTATTTCATCCCGGACCTGATATATTCCAGTGAGATATTGAGGGAGATAACCGAAATTGTCAAGCCAAAACTAACCAAGGAGGCCGAGGTTAAGCGTCTGGGAAAGGTCATCATCGGCACTGTAGCCGGAGACATACATGACATCGGCAAAGACATCGTAACCTTTATGCTGGATGTCAATGGCTTCGAGGTTTACGACCTCGGGGTGGATGTCCCGGCAAAGGAGTTTGTTAAGAAGATAAAGGAGACTAATGCCGGTATCGTAGGGTTGAGTGGATTGTTGACGTTGACTATCGACTCGATGAAGGAAACAGTAGAGGCTATAAAAGCTGCTGGACTGCGAGGCAAAGTGAAGATCATGATCGGTGGTACCCCGATTGATGAAGTGGTGAGGAAGTACACCGGCGCCGATGCCTATGGGCCAGATGCCATGGCAGGAGTAACGCTAGCCAAGAAATGGATAGGAGGTAAATGAAAATGGAAAAATCGCCTGAAGAATTGTACAAGGAAAGGGAAAAAAGAGTCAACGATGCCATCCAGTTGAAGGTGCCTGATAGGGTCCCATTCTTCCCATTTACGCATTTTTTCGCTGTCAAGTACACTGGGATGACCTTTGAAGAAGCCTTTTACGACCCTGACAAATTCTTAGCGGCAAATAAGAAGATGAATATGGATTTGGAGCCGGATTTGTACTTTCCGCCGATGTTTGTCTTGAATACACCAGGGCAGGTGTTAGAGGCCCTTGATGTTAAGGTATTTAAGTGGCCTGGTCATGGAGTTTCCCCCTATCATACACACCAGTTCGTTGAAGGGGAATACATTAAAGCAGATGAATACGACGCCCTCCTCAAAGACCCTTCCGATTTTTTAATGAGAACCATTATACCGCGTGTATGCGGAGCATTAGAGCCCTTTACAACACTTCCGCCTCTAAGGTCGTTTCGGTTTTCGTATCTGGGGATAGTCCTCAACTACGCTCTTTATGGTATGCCAGAAGTTGGTAATGCCTTTCCCGAAGCTGCTGGTGCCTTTGAGTCTGTTTTGAAAGCGGTGCGTGAAATGATGAAATGGGGCACCTCCGGGCTTGCCTTTGACCAAGAAATGAGGGAACTGGGTTTTCCGGCAGTCGCCGGAGGGTTTACGGGTGCACCCTTTGACCTGTTTTCCTTCGTCAGGGGAATGCGGGGGTCGATGCTGGATATGTATAGACAGCCCGATAAACTCCTTGAAGTTATGGAAAGAATGTTACCAAGGGTTATCTGGGCAGGGGTGACCACCGCCAAAATGAGTGGAAATCCCGGGGTATTTATGGGCCTCCATAGAGGGACAGATACTTTTATGTCCACAAAACAGTTTGAGACCTTCTATTGGCCGACTTTAAAGAGGCTCACGCTGGCTCTGATAGATGAAGGGCTGATACCTTTTCTAGGCTGGGAAGAGAAATGCGATCAGCGTCTCGAGTTTCTCACCGAACTGCCTAAAGGAAAGGTCATTTGTTTTTTCGCTGGGAAAACGGACGTGTTCAAGGCGAAAGAGATCTTAGGCAACACCATGTGTATCGCAGGAAACATGCCTATCTCGTTGCTGCAGACCGGTACCCCTGAGCAAGTTAAGGATTACGCCAAGAGGCTAATTGATGTGGTCGGTAAGGATGGAGGGTTTATCATGTCCTGCAGCAGTGTTATGGATGAGGCAGACCCTGAACTTGTGAAAGTATGGGCTGACTTCACCAAAGAATATGGGGTATACCGGTGATAAATATATAGTATGGGAGACGTAGCAAAGGTACAAGATATGCCTCGCGTCAGCTCTCCATTCAGGAAGTGAACCCTAACATCAGTAGTCCATCAGTGATCAGGTAACAGTCGTCCACTATACTATTTCGTGCAATGGATATCCCTTCGGTAGGCCAACTGTTTTTCTGTTAAACAAAATGGCTGATTGTTTACTCACTGCTAAGCAGCCTAGGGAACACACTGGCGACTCAAATCGTAGCCCTGGAATACAAGATAGCGTTACCGCGTTTCCCAGTCGGTGCGATACAACCCATTAGGCGCAGACAATAGACCATCTTCTGTGCCAGTCCGCGGGGTTTAGCGATGGCAAGAGCAAGATCGAACGTAGTAAACGGCTCAGCCAACGCAGAGGGAACAAGGGCGCCCATGTCCGCCGGTACCTGGAAAAGCCGTTGCTCCATTACCTGCAGCAGCTGACGCTGGTACGTGACCCATCCCTTTCTCCGCCATCTACGGGTAGCGTCATATCGGCGGACCTCCTCCTCTTGAATAAGTAACAGCTCAATGGAGAAGTTAGGATTCAATAGCAGTTCCGGGAAACTCACGAGTTCCTCAAAGACATGCTCAATGGCACCGCGTTTAGGTGATTTTCGACGGCTGAACTGACCGCGCCTGCCCTCTGCTAGTCTAATAATCCATTTCTCTCGCGCGATGGGATACACCAACCGCACCGGATGGCGGACCGTAAGTTTGGCCAGCTTCCGTTTTATGGCTGCGAAGTTGCGTGTTTGAATCTCCACTAGGAGATGCCCCCGGACGATATCGACAACGAACCCGTCAACAGAAACCTCAAAGCGATCGTTCGGTTGCGCATACCACTCTTTCAAAGCGGCGTGGAGGGGCTTGTCGTTGAGGACAGTGGCTCCGCGTAGAGTCTTCTGCAATTTTGCGGACATAGCGGTCACCCCAGGTTACACCATTGGATTAATAATATACTCCTCATTAGAGAGCATGAACAACGGACGCAATTCATCCATAACTCTAGCTGAGACTACTTTATCCTTCACACAGAATGTCGTCAAGACCTGCACCTCCCCTCACCAGCCCTGCTTGGCCACTCCTTACGAGGTCATTAACTGAGTTTACTACACAAAATGACGGTTTGTTAAATCATCACAATCTGGTGGAGTGTTGTATCACCGGAGATGTCTGCTAATAAAGCGGTTGAATATTTCATGGCGTTCGATCGCGAGGATTGCGCAACGGTTGGAAGTTCAATACTAGAAGCTTCAGAATAACATATGAGATAATAATATAGCTTGCTCGATACCGCACGTTGCGGCAGGTGGCCCGCGTGTAGCAAGGCGGCTCGCTAGCTCGGCACATCAGGCCGACCGGCGGAACCCAAATGCCTATTAGTGCAAGATCGCACGCAAGGCTCGTGCGTCATCTCCCTCTTACCCGGTTGCAATACCAGCCTTGCGTGATATTTGGTTCTAAAAACCACATCTCACCCCTCAATCTGCCCGAGCCTCCACCTTTCCCCGCCTGCCCACGACCCAAGCGATGAGATCTTGGAGGATAAGAACGCCTATTGGTATCGCGATCCAGGCAACCACGCCCAAACCCAAGCTTGGGGTCGGAGTTGGAGTTGGGGTTACCGACGAGGCTGCCGCCAGTAGGGCAACAACAGATGAGTGAGTCAACGATGCCGTGACTGTCTGATTGCCCGTGTCTGCCACAGCAGGCAGCTTTGCCCATTCTCCGCTGCCTTGGTCAAACCAAGCGATGAACAGATCCTGTTCTTCGACACCCTCGCCTAGCGCAGCCGCGTCATAATGTATCGTCATCTCTACTGCCTGACTAAAAAGGCAGAGAGGGCTGAGCTCAAGGGCTTCGACAACCTGGGCATCTAGGGGCAACTGCGAAGGCCGTTCCATGGGCTCAATCCAGATTACCTCCACGGCGTTCCCCTCCGGATCCGTAACCGCCGTTCCTTCGTGAAGTACGAGAGTAATCTCACCTTTGTCAGAAACTGCTTCTAAGGTCTCTAGCAAGATTCCAGACGCCGTTCTTTCGCCCGATGTCACCTTGCCCCACATATCGATTTTGAGCTCGAAAAGCCCGGTGCCCCAGTCGACGCCGCCCTCCAAGATCACCACCCAGCCAGCACTTCCACCCAGGGTTGCACTACACACTGTATTGGACAGGCCAGACCAGTTGGGCACCCCATCTGCCGTCTTGATAGCAAAGCACCAACTGGAAGCTGGGCCAAGTCCAGCAACCACAAAGGTCTCTATCGAGCCCGCGGGTGAAGGTACCGGCTCAGCCATTGCCGTGGTGTCAGCATCCCAATCCGCGTCGTTCGTTATCGATGAGTTCGAGTACCGAATATCGTATTGAGAAGCATTCCCATAATTACCATCATCACCCGGCGCAGTCCAGGTCAAGGTCACCGAATTGGTCGTGCTGCCGATGACCGAGAGATCAGTCACTGCCGCTGGCGCTACGGTATCCTCCACCACAAAGCTGGCTTGCAGAGCATCTCCCTGCGTGGGCGCTATGCCCACTCGCGCCACCAAAATAAAGGCTGCGATCCACAGCATACCTACAGTTGCGATGGGCCTCGCTACTTTCATTTCGACCCCTCACTGCCCGCTCGATTGAGCTGTCCTCTTCCTCCGTAGTAGCAAGTATCCGGCAGCCGCAACAACAAGTACAGCCGCTACTATCCCGGCAATAATAGCCGCGCTTAGCCCTCTTTGGCTTTCCTCGCTAGCCCCGCCAGGGCTCACGTGCAACCATTCCTCCAAAGTGTTGGCAAAAGGCTGGCCATCCAGATTCAAACGAAGTTTGAATCCGTAGTCTCCGCCAACCCAGCCTGCAGATGGGATGTAGTTGTAACTCAGACCCACCCTGCCAATATCGAGGGGGCTGAAGGTAGCTAGGGAGATCTCTTCCAGTGGAGCGCCATTGTGGGTAACTAGAAGGATGATCTCGGCGTTAGGCACTAGCTGATAGAGATTCCTCACCGTGTATACTATCTGGGCAAAGGCAAGCTCGCCAGTACTGGTGTGGTAGTTTGGAACTACGCCAAAGCCCTCGAAGTAGACCGTTTTCACAGTAAGGGCGACCATCTTCTCCTCGTCCGCCGTGACATCGAAGCTCTCCTCAGCTAGTTTTTCCCCGCCAATATAAGCTCGAGCGACAAACCGCCCCGGCGAGACGTTAGCCTCCAGCGTTCCAGTCTCACTATAGGCAAACTCGTAATCCTGCCCAGCTACCACCTTGAACAGCCTGATCACCGCCACTACTGGCTCCTCATCAGGGCTTACCGTCTGCACCCTAACCGAGCCAGACTCGCCCAGCACAACCAGCGAGGCGCTCTGCCCGCCAGCGCCCATGATCTGAATGCCACCGCCACCCTCCTCATAAGACTCAGCGGTTACGCTTATCTCATACTCCCCTGGCACCGCATCTTCAGTGACCTCCACCCCGATGAGCACCTTCTGCTGTTCCCCGGGTTGGAGAGTAAAGTCATCGTCCGAGAGCTTGATGTTGACGCCAACCGGTGCCTCAGTGATCATCCTGACGCCGAACTGCTCATTGCCCTGGTTGAAGACCACTACGTAGATGCTAGGGCCGCTCACAGAAGAGCCCTGTGGTATCTCAAAGGCTTGGCGATAGAAGCTTCCTGACACAGCGATGCCCACATCAGCCTGTGCTGGTGCTGCCATAAACAGGCCTACCAGCAACAGAAAGGGGATCAGTGATGCGAAACAAATCGCCGCCCATTTCAGCCCGCAACGTTTCATGCTAACCCCCTTATGAGCCATCGGCAATCTTGTAGTAGATAGTGCCCTGATACTCCTCATCCGGGATCCCTGAGCTACCTAGCGAGAGCCACAGGTAGTTGTTGGCCTGTGTTTCACCAGCCTCTGCAGTAATGGTCCCAGTGTCATCTATCGTAGCATACGATGCGCTGGGAACCTGGACAGCGCCGGCAAGAGTGTTATCGTCATCGGCCTTCAGCGAAAACTCGCCAGATCCCGGGGCGCCACCGGTATCCAAGCTAAGATTTGTGCCCGTGGTCTGGCCTACCCAGGCCGCATCTGACTTCACCTGCTCATCGTAGGGACCGTTGGAAATGTACGTAGCGCTCACTGCGCTAGTGGAGATCGTATCACTGGATCCCAGCGTTACAGCGCCAAAGCTGACCGTAGCGCTAACACCGGTGATCTCGCCGTACCAGTTCATATCGTAGCCACTGCTGTCGTAGAGTGTACCGGGGGTACCACCACCGTCATCGGCTTCCGCGTAGACATCCCAGTCCAGGGCCTCAGTAGCCACCTTGCCTGACTTGAAGTGAAACCAGAAGTCGCCCGTGGTCTCCGTCAGAGTGGGCTGAACAGAGTTAGCCTCTACTAGCACCCAGGTAGTACCAGAGCTGGGGTCAATTTGCCACGATGGTGTACCACCAACAGTGCAGGTGAGGATGGCTGCGTTTTGCGTGTCGCCGGTGCCAGGGACATCCAAAGGGTCGTTATCGCCATCCGAGTCATAAAAGATCGTAACTTCGACCGTGGCTAGGTCAGCCAGTGTGTCGGCGTCGGTTACCGTTACCTTGACTGCATACTCGGTCTGGGGAGTCATCGAGGTAACGACGGTAGAGTGGTCAGTCTGGTAGATGCTGATAGAGTCAACAGTGAGGCCAGGTGGCGTGGGCGAGTAATCGACTTCAACGTAGAGTTGGGTGCAAGCGGCGCTGTCACTGGCGTCACCTGTCTTGAGGTCGACACCTATTTGCAGGGCGTCTATTTCATCCCATGTCCAAGTTGAGTTGGTGTTGGGATTCTGTGTCCACTGATATGATTTGGTTACAAAAGTATCGCTGGATGTGCTTTCTTCACTCCCCGTGTAAACCGTGCCATGGGTCTTGATGGCTGCCCTGGCAGATACATTGCCCGGTGTATAGGCAACAGGGATTATGTTGGGGTAGACGTCATTACCTGCATCAAATTTCAGAGCATCAATTTCCGTGTCAGTAATCTGACCGTTGGTGGCTATCTCAACCGTCCTCAAGAGACCACCATGTTCTAATTGCCAGTTTTCGCCGTCGTAGTATACGTATACACCCTTATAAGCAATAGCATAGACATTACCCGAGATAGGGATTATGTTGGGGTTCTTGCCGTCATTAGTGTCGAATTCCAGGGTATCTATCACCGTATCGGTAATATTGCCATTGTTGGCTATCTCAACCGTTTTCAAGAAACCATCGGTGGATCCTCCTGGATAAGCTATGGCATAAACATTACCCGAGACAGGGATTATGTTTGGGGCAAGGGAAGCAATGCTATCAAACTCCAGAGTATCAATCACTGTATCTGTAATCTGACCGTCTGTAGCTATCTCCACCGTCTTCAGATAACCATATCCAAATATGCCTTCATAGGCTATGGCATAGACATCACCCGAGACGGAGATTATGTTGGGGTAAAAACCCATAACAGCATCAAACACCAGTGTATCAATCACGGTATCTGTAATCTGACCGTTAGTGGCTATCTCTACTGTCCTCAAGAAACCATCGCCGGCATTACCCCAATAAGCAATGGCATAAACATTACCCGAGACAGGAATTATGTTTGGGGCTGTGGCAAGAACCGTATCAAACTCCAGGGTATCAATCACAGTATCGGTAATCTGACCGTCAGTGGCTATCTCCACCGTCTTCAGGAAACCATCATCTAGCTTACCCTTATAGGCTATAGCATAAACATTGCCCGAAACATGAATTATGTTTGGGTCCAGACCCTGAGAAATATCAAACTCCAGGGTATCAATCACCGTATCGGTAATATTACCGTTAGTGCTTATCTCAACCGTCTTCAGAAAGCCGTCATCTCCAGGACCACTATAAGCTACGGCATAAACATCGCCCGATATAGGAATTATGTTTGGAGTTGTGGCAAGAACAGTATCAAACTCCAGGGTCTCAATCACAGTATCGGTAATCTGACCGTCAGTGGCTATCTCCACCGTCTTCAAGAAGCCCTCAGAGTCAAGATCCGTATAAGCTATGGCATAAGTTCTAGCAGCGCAATTAGCAAGTCGAAAGTATATGGTAACGCTATTTATGGTTCCTGAGCCGGTATGGGCGGGAATGTCATATAAATCCCTTTGGTAGCTCGTTGAGGTGGTATAGACATACGTTGCAGAGTCGTCAGCGATTGCTTCATCTACCTTGTCCCAGTGCACTCCCGATACAGGGTACTGGGAAGAGATGCTGGTCTCATCACCAGCAGCATTTGGTCTCAAAGTCTCGGTATCCGGGTCGGCGTAAGCAGACTGGGGATACAAGGCGGGCATCAGATGAAATAGGCTTACCACTAGTGTGAATATGATCGTCAACAGTATAGCTTTTCGCATTTCCCACAGATGCTCCCACAATCTCGTGATCTCTCCAAATATTATACCACCTCTAAAGTTAGAGTTGGTATCGTGTACAGTGGTTGTATAGCTTCAGGAGCGAGGGGCCGATAACCCCCTCACACTGTACTTGGTGGTGCCATAAACAGAGTTGCGAGCAACAGAAGGGGGATTAGGGGGGCAAAACGAATCGCCCCCCATTTCAGCCAGCAACAAGGTTCATGCTAAACCCGCTTATGAGCCATCGGCGATCTTGTAGTAGATGGCGCCCTGGTACTCCTCATCCAGGATGCCCGAGCTACCCAGCGAGAGCCACAGGTAGTTGTTGGCCTGCGTGTCACCAGCCTCGGCAGTAATGGTGCCAGTGCCGTCTATGGCCGTATAGGAGGCGCTAAGGACCTGGACAGCGTCGGCAAGGGTATTATCGTCATCGGCCTCCAGCGAAAACTCGCCAGATCCCGGGGCGCCACCGGTATCCAAGCTAAGATTTGTGCCCGTGGTCTGGCCCACCCAGGCCGCATCTGACTTCACCTGCTCATTGTAGGCACCGTTGGCAATGTATGTGGCGCTCACCCCGCTGGTGGAGATGGTATCGCTGGATCCCAGCGCTACCGTGCCAAAGCTAACGGTCGCGGTAACACCGGTGATCTCGCCGTACCAGTTCATGTTCCGGTCTTCTTGGTAGGCATCGCCGGTAGCAGTGCCATCATCAGCCACGGCGTATATATGCCACTCGTTAGTGCCCGGAGTCTCCTGGGCCACTTTGCCGGGGATGAAGTGGAACTCGAAAGTGCCGGTGCTAGCAGTCATGCTTGGCACCACGCAGCTCCCGCTTACAATCGACCACGAACCGCCGTCGCTAATGGCGTCGATCTCCCAAGTGTCCGGGTCAGCGTTGGTCCAGGTAAGGATGGCTGATGTCTGGGTGTTGCCAACACCAGGCCTATCCCCTGCATTGTAAGTGCCGTCAGCGTCGTAGTAGAGGGTCACCGTCACCGTGTTCAGGTCGTCAAGGGTGTTGCTGTCGGTAACCGTAACTTTGACGTTGTACTCCACCTGAGGATCCATCGCCGTGGTCTCTACCGGGGTTCCTCCAGTAGTCCAAAGCGCTACGCTAACTGACGTCGGGGCGACGTTTGACGTAGTGAAAGAGCCACCTGATTGCCCCTCGTCGGCGGCAAAAGCCACCATTGGTACCATGGCGATCAGCAGTGCTAAAGCTACCACAATCGATACCAGTCTTCGCATTCTAATCATTCTTTTCACCTCCTTTCTTTGAGATTCTTCGACCGCTTCTGCTTCTTCGCCTACTGAAACATATCGAATAACCCCCCTTATGAGCCACCGGCAATCTTGTAGTAGATAGTGCCCAGTATTCTGCGATACGATGCTAAGTCGTGCCACGTGAGAACAGATTCTCTTGCCTTTTCCAATCGCTCCATCTGCCTGAACCGGTCCATAGCTGGTCACCACCCTTCATCCGCGAAGAGGTCACCGTTCTTGATCTGCTATCTCTTTGCCGCCCGATGTTGGAGCACCTCTGTGGATGTACGGATGCAATTTGTCACATTCATCGTGCTAGCCTCGCCCGTGATCCTTCTCACATCGGCCTCTATGAACAGTCTCCACCCCCGTCTATCGGGTTTCCTCGCGTCCTCAATGACGCATCTCCCGAGCCAGCGCAGGAAAGCAGACCTGGCTACATCTGCCATCTGACACACCCCTGAGGTCCTATAGTAGGTTTGAACATCAGTGGTTACGATTGCAGACCAAAACCTTCGAATCCCGTTTCTTGTGTCGCAGAACATTCCGAACCACCTGGCGGATTTCCCCTATTGCAAATGGCTTCACCAGATATCGGGCGACTCCAAACTCATAGCATAACTGAAAAGATTCCTCGGAGGGATATCCGGTGATTACAATGATTTCTGCCTCAGGCGATTTCTCCTTCGCCAGCGCCAATACTTGCAAGCCATCGATGCCCGGCATTCTCAAATCAGTAATGATCAGATCGTTGTGTCTGGCACAGAGCGACTCAGCCGCGTTGCTGCCATCGGCCAAACATACAGAGTACCCGTCGGTAGTCAAAGCGCTGGCAAGTATCATCCGCACACCAGGTTCGTCATCCAGGACTAGAACGGTGATTTTGTTGGGTTCCGGCCTGGAAGATGGTCTTCGCTTGACCGTCATCGTTCTTGCTCTCTTCCGATCCATACTCAGCTTCCGCACCTACTGATTGCTTATTTGGCCTTATAGACTGTGTTGGCGTCTCCCTAACGATGCTCGCAGTATGTCATCACATTAGATAATATTATATCATTGTATATTATAGTATGTCAAGTTTATTTAAGTGAATTTAAATCCACGGTTCCCTCCTTTCATTCCTACCAGCTACCAACTAGGCGAATGAGAGTGTATCCGACTGTGACCGTACATACACATTTTGACTGGAGGAAGTCGGAAGGCAAGAACCGGCCTGCGCCTGTGTGAGCTGGAAGTAGTCGCTGTGGCTGCTGGGTATCGGCCGCGCAGAGGCAAGTAAGTCGCTGGGCAAGTTTTTCAACATCACCCAACCGTGCTCCGATTGCATAGTCTAGCGTTATGTGTGGTGGTGTATGCCAGCGAAATCATCAAAAGTAGGCCATCGTGAAACTGCTGGAACAGCGGGAGGCCCCTGAACTCTCGGGCGCTGGGGGCGTTTTTCTCTGTGCTATTTACAGAGCATTTGCTTCCCTACATAGGACTTCGTGGAGGGGATGGCCGGATTTCTAGAGAAGAGGGAGTCCAACTTTAATAGCAAGTTAGGGTAGTACTACAATCTATCGTTTTCGATTGCACAAACGTCCAGAATGTTTAACTTTCAACAAAAGGACGTTTCGCTTCACAAAACGGCCATACTAGTCGGTTAGCAGGCGAGGATACTCACGATAACCTGGCTTGACTGTTGCGTTCTGGTCCTGTAGAATCCTTTTGCTGGGCGATCGAGAGGAGGTCTGAGGTAGCGCGAATCGCTCGGTTTTCCAATACCTACCTTCCAAGCAGGTTGTCGCGGGTTCGAGTCCCGTCTCCCGCTCCAAATACGAAATTAAGGTCGCGCTGCCAAAATGAGTGGTCTACGAAAACCTGCTTTCCCGAAGTTTAGCTTCACCACAAACACCTGCTTTCCTCCAGCAATAATGTGCTCGCAGTATTTTGCACGGCGACCACAACCGCCATAATAGTCAGTTGTTCATTGACAGTCAATGTTGGTTATAGCGATATTCGTGTGCGAACATTGGTCTAACAAACCGATGCTTATGCCAGCTTTACAGCAACCTTGCACCAAGCATGTAGCGAATACGATGACCATCAAAGACCTGAGCAGGTGGGAAAGCTTGGAGAACGTGCAGAGGTGCACGAGGTCGGTTACATTCCAGGATATCTTGAAGTTCTATAAAGCACCATTGTCATCGGAAGGAGTGTAATAGAAACGACATGACTTAGAAGCAGAGTTTCTCTCACTCCTAAGCGCTTGAGTTTGTAGTTGTCACCAACAACAGCCACAATGAGGCTCTCCCCATGAGATTAAAGAACTGAGCATACCAAACGATTATAGTCTTCTATATCTAGGTATATACTGCTATTGAAAGTACGGATTGAAAGCGGGTCAGACAATCACCGTACAAATAGAGGGCGTCGCTATGAAATACGATGCAATAGTTACAGGAGCTGGGCTTGGCGGTCTTACGGCTGGCGCAAAACTGGCCAAAGAAGGGAAAATGGTCTTGCTTATTGAGCAGCGTTCTAAACCAGGGGGTTGTGCTACTACCTTCAGACGCAAAGGATTCATTGTGGAAGTCGGTCTTCACGAAATGGATGGGCTAGATAAAGGTGACCCTAAAACCGACATTTTTCAGGATTTGGGTGTTTTTGATAATGTGGACTTTGTAAGAGTCCCTGAATTCTACCGCTATGCGAACCCGAGAGTAGACATAGTGGTTCCTGATGACTATCAGAAAGCTATTGATGTCTTGGTGAAGCGATTCCCACATGAAGCAAAAGGGATTAGAAAGTTCTTCAAAGTCATTCTTAGTCTGCGGAAAGAAATGAACAAGTTGCCCCGAGAAAAATGGAAGCTACTGGTTCAGCTTCCGTTGTTCCCCGTCCTTTATCGAAATATGGTCTTTCGTGAGAACCAGACTCTGGGAAGACTTCTCGACTCCATAATACGAGACGAAGACCTAAAACTAGTGCTTTTAGCAAATTTGAACTATTACCATGACGATCCTTATACTATGTCTTTGCTCTACTATGCTGGCGGACAAGGAAGCTATTTCTCTGGCGGAGGACATTTTGTAAAAGGAGGGTCACAGAAGCTCTCTGATTGTTTGGCTGAAGTAATCAAGAAGAACCGCGGAGAAGTAATCCTGAAGCATATCGTTGCATCAATCATTACAGAAAACAACAAAGCGGTTGGCGTGAGATACAGGAAAAAGTCTGGTAGCGAGGAAGAGATTCTAGAGGCTTATGGCAACTGCATAATTGCCAATGCCGCCATCCCAAACGTTGCAAATGACCTGCTGCCGCCTTCTGAGTCAAGAAACAAGTTGGCTTCAGCAGTAAGCCAACTGGAAGTTGCTCCTTCTATTATATCAGTCTATCTAGGCTTCAGAAGACCGCCAAGAGATATGGGAAACATGCATTATTCAACATTTGTATCAGGCGAAGACGTCTCAAGCATGTCAGACTTTGCAAAGAACACTAAAGGAGACATATCAAAAAGAGGCTTTGTCTTCGCAGACTATAGCCAAATTGATTCTGGATTGGCTCCTCAAGGTAAGGCAGTTGGTGTAATTTGTGCAATGGACTATCTTGCTGATTGGGAGAACCTTGAACGAGAAGAATACAAAGCAAAGAAGGAAATGGTGGCACAGATGTTCATAGACCGACTCGACAAGGTAATTCCTGGCATCAAAGACGAAATAGAGTACTATGAGGTTGGAACTCCGAAGACTATTAAACGCTACACTCTTAATCCAGCAGGAACGGCTTACGGTTTCGCTCAAATACCACGACAGGCAGGAAGAAAAAGAATACAGCAGAAATCGCCGATAGAGAACCTCTATTTTGCTTCCGCTTGGACTATGCCTGGTCACGGTTTTTCGGGTGCAATACTGAGTGGCTATTGGTGTGCTGAAGAAATAGGGTTTCGTCAGAGAGCTTTCTGGACTCAGGTATTTGCGAAGCCGCCAAAGATGATGCCGGGCAACAGGAAGTGATTTCAAGGTATGGGGCCGTGGGACAAGACCTTGAACCAGCCCCAGCAAATGAACAACAGCGACACAGCGCCCAACGACATAATCGCTCCACGTGGGTGGCTGCTCACCAATGGCATGAGCAAGCCGTCAGGCCCCAAGGACCTCCACGCTGTGGCAGCATAGGCTGCTGAGGCCACGCACGCTACAATTACACAGACCTTGGTTACCATCACGTATTGGCCGGAGATAATGTACCACGAGACAGGTAAATAACACAGCCAGATGACCCACATCGCCTTCAACAAGTTGCGCTGGCCAAATACGACGGCAGAAGTCCTAAGCCCAGCTCGGATATCGTATTCGTAGTCGCCCACCACTGTAGGGATGTAGATAACCGCGGAGAACATGGAGAAGAAAAGGAACATCGGCCAGGTCGGCATTGCTCCCCGTGCAACTACGAACCCCGCTGAGAAAAGGATGGCAGACAGGCAAGACATGCACAACATGTCGGCAACTGGCTTTCCCTTGAGCCTCACCCAAGGATGGGAGTAGAGTACACCACCTACGAGAGAGGCCAGCAACATGAGCAGCGCAACCAAACCACCGGCAAGCCAACCGAAAGCCACAGTCAGGAGGAACGTCAAAGCGCAGAAAGCGCCGCATTCTCGCTCGGTAACGTCCCCTGTCAGCAGGGGCTGCTCAGAGAGCTTGACGTCTTTCAGCCGGCCGGGGTGATACCTATCCACGTCTCTATCGGAATAGAAGTTCAAGGCAAACGCGAAGGCGAAGAAGGAGAGGACGGCTGCGAGCCCGAAGAGGCCATCTTCCCAGCTCGTCAACCTCGTCGCCCCAGCTCCAAAGCCGACTGCAAAGCTGAACAAGGAGGCAGGCCAGGCAGTGATCCTTGCCAGCTTCATGTACTTTTTCATCTAGTCACTCCGACTGGGCTACAGCCAGCGCCTTAGTATCGCCATAGACCCTCCGTCGCCTCGGCCATCCAAACGGCGGGGGCAACTAAGAACTCCCTGACCGCCATTCTGAACGGCTCACTCCCTGATATGAACTCCGCAAGTGGCGGGCTCATTCCGTTTGATTGGCTTTCCTATTTATCTACCTCCAAAGTTAACATCTCTGGTCATTTGAACGAGCCAGGTCAAAGACCCCGCACGAGGGTCCCCCTCAGGCGGGAAACAGTTCAGGACGATTTGGAGGGAACTATCTTGTGGAACTCGCAATAGAGCTTCCGTGCGCAGATTGTAGTTTATGTATGTGTGTTTGTCAACCTGTCTTATCGCGGGCGGAGCGTCTGGCGGCCTTTCCCTTGCCATCGTTACTCGTGCCGACCTCTCGGTTGACGTCGACCGGCGAGCACTATATAATCCGCCTCAGTGATGGCAGAGAGAATCTCAACTTCTTATTTCCATCTCCTCAGCCAGGGATTGAGACTAAGGGTGTTCATGGCTCGGCTAGAGGATAAGGCGCCTCTGCCTGTCGTACTCGTCAATCATGGTGGCGGTGGAATGGACACTCTGTACGAGAAGATGTGTGTCAACCTCGCTGAAAGGGGTTACGTCGCTGCGACTATGACCTTCAGAGGGTACCCAGGGTCGGAGGGTAGGCAGGAATATGGCAAGGGGGAGATAGAGGATGTGCTAAACCTAGTGGCGCACTTGAGGTCTCAGGATTTCGTGGATGGTGGCCGAGTGGGCATGCTTGGCTATTCCAGGGGTGCCCTGAACGCTCTTCTTGCCTGTGAACGAGGCGGCGATTTCAAGGCGGTGGTTCTGTGGTCTGCCCCTGTGGAGATGGTAGCACACCACGTGCTAAACCCTTTTATTGAGGATCTAATCGGGGGCTCGCCCACCGAGCTTCCGCAGGAGTACTGGATCAGGTCAGCCATCAACTTCGTCCACCGCATCGATTGCCCTATCCTTGTCATTCATGGGGAGGAGGATGAAGTTATTCCGGTGAAGCACGCCTACATGCTGGCGAGCGAACTTGAGAGGAATAACAAGGATTTCCAGATGAAGATATACCCAGGAGAGGGCCACGGCTTCACTCTAAAGACCTTTGACGACGCTTGGCAAGAAACGTTGGATTTCCTAAATAGGTATCTTCTGAGCTAGGGTCTGTACTGCCTCATCACGAGTCTCGCCTCCAAAACCAGTGCTTCATAGGCTGCCTCGAGCTCGGGTTCATATCTGAAGTCCTGGGTATAGATGATCTCCCTTATCCCAGCCTGAATGCATAGCTTGACGCAGCCGAAGCACGGCCTTAGGGTACTGTAGAGAACACCCCCATTGGTGGCAGCTCCGTGGCGGGCGGCCAGCACAATGGCGTTCTCTTCGGCGTGGACGCAAATACAAGTGTCATAGCCCTCGCCGGGGGGCACGTCGGACTGGCACCTCAAGCAGCCGCCATCGAAGCAGTTCGTAACTCCCATTGGGGTGCCGTTGTACCCAGTGCTGATGATGGCGCGTTCCTTGGCTATGATGGCCCCGACTTGACGCCTGATACAGTTTGACCTTTTCGCTGCCTCGCAGGCGATGTTGGTGAAATATTCGTCCCAACCGGGTCGCTTCATTATACACTCCTACCGCAAAGATGGATAAAGTATATCATAGTACAGCACAGGGTTCAGGAACTAGTTGCATGGTTACACAGGGAGGTTGTATATGGGGCTACCCTTCCGAAAGAATCGTATTCGATTCAGTGGGAAAAGGCTACCACTTTGAAGATGTGTTGTCAAGAGGCGACGGTGGGGGGCGGGAATTACCTAACCACCCCGTCTGCCGCCGGCCTCCCAGTTGCGTTTGCCTCTTCACCCAACCTGTGGTGGACGGTCCTTGGAAAAGCGACCCCTCCCGGACCTGGCGTCGGTCGGGCCGGGGCCCTCGCCTATGCCAGCGGCTGTTCTTCGCTATTATCCAAGAAAAATCCTAGTTGTTTTCTGAAACAATTCAAACACAGTCCAGATAAAAACGCCTGTGTACGCCCGCGGATTCTGGGGCCCTCCCGTTTTTCGGGTGGATACGCCACGCCCTATTCGTCAGAACAATAACTCGGCAGTCGTCTGCCTCGAGGCATATTTTCCCATAGTATTCGTTCTCAGAGAGGTAGGTGTGAGCGGTTTAGTCTCATACATAAGCGGAATGCAAATGACCTCGCAATTCTAGAAAACGCATTCCGCTATAGTCACATGCCAGGGCCTATAGCGAGTGAGCCACCGGAACCATACTCCTCGAATAGCGCCACCCCCCTCTTTCGACTTCTCATACCGACCCGACTCTAGTACAGTTTTTCAAAAGAGCAATAGTGACTGGGCGAGGTCCACCCCAGTACATAGGAAAGGTCATAGTCATCGTTCAGACCGAGTCCTGGGTGGGCTCCTAAAGCTCCCCAGCCAGCGTTACAAATAAGCATGGAGGTCACGGGGATGCCCTGTTGTGCGGCACCATACCTAACCGCATCCATCTTATCGGGATCCTCCACTATCATCAGCATCGCCTGAATCAGAGAGCTTGTCCACTCGCTGCCCACATCAAATGGGTTGATATCGGCTTTGACACCCCATTCATCTATATCTGGTTTAGCCCCTTCGTCTGGGGCACAGGCTGTCTCGACAACGCATACATTATCCAGAGTGCTGAGGTTGTCGATAAAGCTTCCACTATGGCAGGAGCCGAGGATGAAATTGAAGCGAACAAGGGGATGTTCTGCCATCTTGTCGCGAAAGTCGTTTGCATAGAACCACTGGCCACCAAGCCGCACTGCGTCAGTACCCCCATGAGCGATGATATAAATTGTGATGACACTCCTGCCCTCATCCGCCATATCATCGATGGTATCGAGCACCTGAGTAGCATCGCTCCGGACCAAACCCTCGACCCGGGAAAAGCTATTCTTGTAGGCGTCGAAGAAGTTGAGGCCGTTAAGATAGGTATCCACGGCATCGTCATAGAGCGCTTCATCGGTCATGAGGCCCTGGACTACGATAAACCCCTCAGTCCGCTGTCCGTAGACGGGTGGGACCTGATATTCCACAACGGTCCCGACAGTGTGCACCAGCTCAACATTGGTATCGACTACGTCCTCTTCATCGGGGGGCACCTTAATCAACCCCTGCGGGATAACGCCATCGATTCGCGGCCACCATTTGGCATCGTATTCCTCATGGTTGCCATTCTCATCCACAAGGATGTATTTCACCGGGTGTTCATAATACGAGCCCGGGGCAAGGTCGAGGTAGAAGAAGAAGATTTCTTCCTCCAGAGTAATCCTCAAGGTCGAACCCGAATCCTCCTCGATAACCGTTCCTATAGGGAGGTAAGAGTCCAGCTTGAGGCACTGATAAGGCTTCCCTGCCTGGATCTCGGGTATGGTTGGCAGGATATCTTCCACTACCACATAGATGGCATACTCCATGCTTATCTCTGCCTCAACAATGACTTGAGATGTAACCTCCTCAGACCAAGCGCCATTGTTATCCCGGACCTTAAACGAAATCGCGTGGGTTCCCGGGGACAGCGCTGAAGTGGTGAAAGATGCAGAGGTCCCGATCTGGCCATCGATGTTCGACGTCCATCGCCAGGCAACCGCATTACCATCGACATCGGTGCCGTGGCCAGTGAAAGTAACCTCCTCCCCCTGCAATGTCTTGCCCGGCACGATTGAATCTATGTAAGCGATGGGGGGTTGGTTCTCCGGTGCGGCGCGGCAGGCAATAGGCACTACTAATAGAAGCAACATAAGAACAGGGATTGCCTTGCCCAATACTTTATTCATCATCGGTCCCCCCTTTCAGGATTCTAGCCTTCTCTGTCTCATTGATGAATATTCTAACGTTTCGGAGGGAAATGTCAATGAAGTGCTGGCACCGACAGGTGCTGTCGAGGGATTAGAGGCGACGGTGGAGCGCATCGGTATAATACCGCGTGTTGTGCCCGATGACAAGGCGTCGATAAAGACAGACAAGCTCGACATGACACTGGTGCTGGTTCCGTCTTTGAACCCTGAACACTAGGGTGGTTTGTTAGCTCACCCTGAGTCAGAATGTCTGGAATTTTGGAAGAATTGCCCCAGCACAGCTACGCGTGTTCCTATTTGATCAGCGATCAGGGTATGATAAACTTATTTCATGGAGCTTAACACAGGAGACCAAAAACATTGATTCGGCTATCTGCATCTCAAGTTAAGTCGACCAGCAAGGTTGTCGCGCGGGCCTTTCATAACGATCCCCTGATGAGCCATTACTTTCCGGACGAGTTCGAGAGAAAGCGGTGGTTACCACCTCTTTATCAATTCGTGCTTCGGTATGGTGTTCTCTTTGGTGAGACCTATGTGACGTCATCGAACCTGGAAGGTGTTGCGCTGTTGTTACCCCCTCAGGAAACCGGCATGTCCTTCTGGAAGATACTCAAAGCAGGGGCCCTGTCACTAGCTTTTACGGTCAAGCCCAACGCTCTGGCGAAGTTATGGCCTTCACTCCGAACATCCGAGAATGCCCGAAAGAGACATGCCTATTTCCCCCACTGGTGTCTATTTCTCCTTGCTGTTGAGCCTGCCTATCAGGGAAAGGGGTGCGCCAGTGCCTTGCTAAAGCCCATGCTCGCCCGCATAGATAGCGAGCGCTTGCCTTGCTACCTTGACACTACCGAGGAGAGAAACGTATCCCTCTATCAACATTATGGCTTCAGAGTAGCTGAGGTAAGCAAGGTTCCAAACACTGATATCAATCTCTGGGCTATGTTAAGGGACAAAGCCGCTTGAAACCTTTAGGGTCACTTTCCTTGCTGGGCGAAAACGCTCCGCGCTGAAGCAAATGGTTCAGGCTTCTGGAACCTAGCCCAGAATTACATTGCCCAAGTCATGATAGCTTATCCGCTATATATCCCCCAAGTATAAGCCTCTCTTCACAATCGATATCTATTAAATCCTCAGGATAAACAAGGAGAGCGGAAACATTATCGCTACCACCGAACCGCGTTATTACCCTATCGTTAATCCTTTCCTCAAAGACCGTGTTACAACTCTTGATAACACTGAACGCGAAGTCCCCCAGAGCGCCATCAACAATATGCTCGAGAAGGGCTTCTTCAAGCCTTGTCTCTTCTTTATTGCACCTAATGGACTGAATCCCGTCACTAGCAATGATAAAAAAGTCACCTTCTGCAAGATCAATACGCTCTGGCTCAAAGTGAATATGTGGCCTTCCCATAAACTCAGGCTTACCCTCTATAAGTTTCAGCCTTCTTTGAAATATGTTCCCGTGAAAGAGATACGTGTCTCCTGCTATAAAGGCCAAGGCTTTGCCGGATCTTTTGTTTGATTTGTCTCTAGGGAAGTAAATCAGACTGAGCGTGGCACAATCGTGTTGTTCTGTTTCTCTATTTAGATCGTTTATCATATTTTCAATACCATCAATCGAACCTGTTTGCAGATAGTAATCCAATCTTACAAATAACTTCCGTGAACTAGTGGTTATTCCAGGGGCATCGGATATGGCGAAGATCTTCTGCGAAGGATTAATATACAAACAATCACTGTTATATATGCAGGCATTTGAGCTTGCCATGGCTGTAACGAATATGTTGTCTGCCCCAGGATGAGTGGCACCGCAAAAACCAGGGCCAGCAATCAGAGGCCAGGTGATTGACCCTTCGTATTTCGTAAGGGCTACTCGGGCCTTCTGGTAACTTTCTTTCAAATGGTCTGGAGAGTGTTGCAGAAATCGACCAAAAAGGGCCGGGTGCTTTTCAAATATCCCTTCTTCAAACACGGGATAATAGTGAGTGAAAAGAGGATCTGCCATGCTATCCTGCGTCCTTTAGAGCGGTTAATAGAGCTTGCTAAATACACATAATAACATACGATATGCCTGAATTCAATGTGTTTGAATTCAGGATGCCTATAATACGTGGCTGCTATGGCTTTGGCCACCTTTTGGGGTAAAAAGAAGAGGGAAACGTTGTAGCCTCGATCATTCAACGAGGCGAGCTATCTTGTTTGAATCATTACGGCTAGGCTTAGCGTGGTTTGTTTCAAATGAAGTGGTGAAATTCCTCTATCGGCGACAAAATATGCTGTAGTAATTGAGGCGAGCGGAGCGCAAATTGCATACATGGGCTAAATGAAATACAAAAGGTTCGGCCTATTGTTACCTCAGTACACCTGTATTTATAAAAGTCTAGGACGAATTAGCTAGCTGCTTAAACTATCCGCCATTCACATTTTTAATCCACCGATGTAACATGCCGTCAAATCGTTCATTCACGGACATTGCAAAGCTGCCCTGCAAAACGCTTAGACATATTTATTATGCCACCGCTGCATTCCAGGCTTTCCATATGGCTTGATTCGTCTCTCGTAGGTTGCCCACGCGGCGATGGCGGAGGAGAGCCCCTCACTCCCCTCATAGAGCGAATTTAACATAATATGTATTGCGAGATACGCCCCCTGGTGTCTATTGTAGCCCGGTTCTTCCCGTGTCTAGAAACGGTGCCCTTTGGACAGGCCTCACTTTTCAGCGAAGCTTAACGGCTGTGCCGTAGGCCAAAAGCTCAGCAGCAGTGCCGATGACACTGGTAGTCACGAAACGGACATTAATGACGGCGTCAGCCCCCAGTCCCTCAGCCTCGGCCACCATTCGCTCAGTAGCTACTTGACGGGCTCGCCCCATCATCTCCGTGTATTCGATCAGCTCACCACCAAGAATCACTCTCATCAGGGCAGCGATGTCCCTTCCGAGCCAAATAGCAAAGATAGTGTGCCCCTTGACCAAGCCCAGAATCTCGGTGATCTCACGCCCCGGGATTTCTGTTGTATTCTGGAGCAACAGCCGAGGCTGGGTCTCAACAGATGGGAGAATCTGACCCAGGGCCCCACCTACCTGCCGTTCAGCGGCCACTGTCAGTAAGACCACCAGGAGACCACCCAATACGCTATAGACCGCAATCTCCAGCCACAAGGGCAACATGGGCTCGTTGTAGAGGTACCAAGGTATCCCGATAAAGATAACAACAACGAGTCCAAGTACGAAGGCTAGCCCGGCGATCATCCGGATTATCTTCATAATCCCTCCTCCTTATAAGATTCCTTGCCCGGAATTTCCCATATCAACTACTGTGGCGATATTAGTACTCCTGCTCGCTGGCTGTCAAGGTGTGCGATTAGCCTGGAAAAAGCGAGACTCTACGACTCTCTCTACAAGGACTACGAGGGGTTCAGGCAGGACATGCTCGAATAGCATGCTGCCCTCGGTCACGAGTGGATGGCTCAGGAGTCGGTGGCTCCTCCGCGGCAGAAGCGGAAGTCGCAGCAGTCGCCGCCGGTAGCGAGCGTCTTAGTGCGGCCGAATTCCACTGCAGGTGCCAGATGTTCCGCGATGTAGTTATCGCCCTGACAGTATGCCCGGCCCACTTCTGGTGCGCCCATTTGCTTGAAGTACTCCCAGAAGGCGCAGTAGGTGACGTTGAAGCCGAAGTCAAACTCGTCGCTCGATCCAAGCCAAGCATATTCCCAGGCGGGTGGCCCTTGGATTGTATTGGCGTCTAGCTTGACTGTGGCCTTCCACAACATCATTGGGATCGGGGTGTGTTTGTACAGCGACACGATGCTGCCGATAACCTTCAAGGGCTCCCACACCAGGCGAGCCACCTCGTCTATGGCCGTCTCTTGCTGCAAGCCCTCTTCGCGCAGGGCACGGAATAGTGCCAGCCCAAATGCGCCCAGTTCGTAGGCCATCCGCTCCGCCCTGCTGCGGTAGGGCGGCAGATTGTCGATCAAGCTGTCATGATGGGCATGCGCACTGTCTAGCAGCGCAGTGGTTTTGCTCTCACCACGCTCGCGGTTGAGCAGTCGGCGCACAGCGCGGAAGTAGCGATTCTCACGCGGCCGGCCCGACATCGACCATTTGCCTGAAGTTGCACCTTGGAACATCACTGGTCTTCGGGAAGCACCTCCTATCATTCGAACACCCCTTCCACGTAGCATTGGTTGATCTCCCCTTCAGACATGCCCAAGATTTCCTTGCATACCACATCGGTGTGTTCCCCCATTCGAGGGGCAGGCCTGCTTGGCTGGCCCGGGGTGGCGGATAACCTGAATGGAGTTCCATCGTAGGCAGTGTGCCCTGCCTCGGGGTGATCCAGATATACATAGTATCCCCGAGCCCTCACCTGGGGGTCGTGAACCAGTACATCCTCGGCGTCCTGGACTACCCCGGTAGGCACGCCAGCACGCTGCATCAGCAGCATCACCTCCTCCGGACTCCTCTCCCTCGTCCATTCCTCCACCAGGCGATCGAGTTCATCCTCGTTCTCCTTCCTGCCGACCAGAGTGGCAAACTTATCGTCTTTGGTCCAGGCGGGGTCGCCGATAACGCGGCAGAAGGCCCTCCACTCCTCATCGTTGAAGACGGCGATGACACACCAGCGGTCATTCTTTTTACCGGGCATGAGGCCATAGGCAGTAATATAGACACAATCCCTCTCTTTCCCTTTGCAACGGTAGACGCCATGGGGGGCAGCGCATGGTAAGCGATTTCCCTGGCGGAAGTGGGCTCGCCCGTTCACCGTATAGTCCAGGATGGCCGTCTCCAAGATGGAGACAGCGGACTCAAGCTGGGACATCACTATGTGCTGACCTCTACCTGTCCTTTGCCTGTGACGAAGGGCAGCGACGATGGCTATGAAGAGATGGCCACAGTTGATGACATAGTCTGTATAGTTGGTGCCGGTTCCTACAGGGGGACGATGGGGGAAGCCAGTGAGATGGGCCAGGCCGCCCAAGGGCGTAATCAGCGCCCCATAGCCAGCATAATACTTATGGGGTCCGCTCAGACCCTGCATCGGCTGGTCCACCCAGATAAGATCGGGCTTTAGCGGGGCAAATCTCTCATAGGTAAGCTCCAATCTCTCCATAACTCGGGGGGAGAAGTTCTCCACCACTATGTCACTGGCCAGGATCAGTCTAGTAGCGATCTCTGCGGCCTTAGGCTGCGTCAGGTTGAGCACCATGGAGAGCTTGCTTGGGTTGAAGTTGTTGAAGAAACCGCCACAGTTCAGATTTCCCGCTTTGTCCTCGGGGACAGGCTGAACAAACCTCAGGCGATCGAAACGGGTCATCGATTCGATCTTGATAACCTCGGCCCCGTGGTCAGCGAGCACCTTGGTGGCAATGGGACCAGCAGCAAACCAAGTAAAATCACAGACCCTTATCCCGTCAAACGGCAATCTCCTCTCACCCATTATCCCTCCTTCTAAATGATCCCGCCTTGCTTTAGTATGGTCAACTCTTCTCTCGAAATCCCCAATTCCTTCTCGTATATTTCCAGGTTGT
>Ga0114930_10001281_pt1 | contig 24338 bp, 21 predicted proteins | sample AnhtaG_FD_87300 | JGI IMG/M metagenome (GOLD analysis project Ga0114930, IMG submission 87300) | Deep subsurface microbial communities from Anholt, Denmark to uncover new lineages of life (NeLLi) - Anholt_01485 metaG | ecosystem: Environmental > Aquatic > Marine > Oceanic > Sediment | place... | reverse complement strand
GATGAGCCTATGACCTCAAATATTTCAGGAAAAAGCATTGGCTCAGCCATCAAATCACTTCTGAATTCAGAATATAAGTTCATGGGAGGGGATCGGGTCCAGGAAATGTTCATTGGAGATGTCCTGCAACTTTTCAAGAAATATAACCGTGATGCTTGGAATCTTGAACCGGGTCAGACTATGTGGTTTGCTGTATGTGCAGATGAAAAACAGAGCTATGGGAAAACGCTTGAGAAAACGAGAATTACTCCGGTTATTCTGTCCATTGTCCATGATGAAGACAAAAAAACGAGGGAGAACGGCTATTCTCACAAAGAGTTAAGAAGGTTCAAGATTGCCCGGATCCTGAGAGAAGCGTTCAAACAGAACGGTGTTCTTTCACAGGCAGATGTGGCAGAGATGCTGGGTGTCAGCACAGGAACGGTCAGCAAAGATATCAGAGAGTATCAGATTGAGAATCAGGTTGTACTCCCATATCGTGGAACTATACATGATCTTGGCAGGGCGATTACTCATAAGAAGATGATTATTGGTCATTTTCTCAGAAACGTGCAAACTCCTGATATTTCAAGAATCACTGGTCATACAGAGGAAGCATGTGACCGCTATATCAAGGCATATAAAAAAGTAAGAACCCTATACGGTAGTATGAATCAAAATGAAATTTCCAGAACTCTGGAGATGAGTGAATCATTGGTGAAGGAATATATTACAATACATGAAGAATTCAATAAGAAGGAGGAAAAAATTAATGACGGTCCAAGTTAGGAATAAGGGGGGCGTCATTTGGCGTCATTTTTATTTCATAGGTATGATTTTGAACCGATAGGAATCGATTAAGCCTTACGTTGGTCCAATTATATTTTCTGATTAACATTCGGGTCAAGGCCTTGACTTTGGTACACTTCAAAAATATCCATAAGACCAACATCAATATCCGCATAATCAATAACTGTAACTCCTAACAGATACCAAAATAATTAAACATACAAAGTTGAAATTCTGCAATAACCCTTATCTTGATTTCAACATAAATAGCGTTGAAAGACATTCCACACACTATTTTTTAATTACAATACCAGTTTTGCGCCTGTAAAGTTCACGTATAAAAATTACAACAATGATCAGAACCTGCGCCAACACCAACCCCACACCATCTGCAACTACATCCTCAATACTGGCTGTTCTGCCTGGCACAAATGACTGGTGAAACTCATCTAATATACCATAGGTCAAACCTGCAATAATCGCAAGAATTGCTGCATATCGTCGTATAAATGTATTATTATAATACTTGAAAGTCATAAAGAGAAATACGCCGAAGCCAAAATACAGTCCAATATGCATAACCTTGTCCATATTATGGTATGCATAATATGCCGGCCCATATAGCAGGGCTGATCCTATTTCCTTTAGTAACGTATTATTGTTTACAGTGTCAATAACCAGTTGAATTAATCCGAACCCCATTTTTTGAAAGCCAGTCTGCTCAGATCTGGATGACATATAAAATATAATCAGGGCATACGAAACACTCAATGTCAGGAATATCCTGAACAGTTTTTTGTACATCATCAACCAGTAAGTTGATAATCATTAAATAGATTATCAACAAATTCAAATATTTATACTAATGAAAGCAATCCGACAACCAGGGTGAGTCCACCCAGATATATGCAAAACTTTGTAAAATTGACCCTGGTGGCAAACTTCATTAGAAGATCAATGGTCAGATAACCGACAATAAAAGATGTCAGTACCATTACCAAAGCTCTGCTCACAGGAATGGCTGCTATGGAATCAATGTCGAGCAGGACCGCTCCCAACACGGCCGGCACACTGATCAAAAACGAGAGGGTCAGGGCAGTCCTTTGTTCTGCACCACGCAGCAGCAGCACAGCTATTGTAGTCCCTGACCTTGATATCCCTGGCAGAATAGCAAATCCCTGTGCCAGCCCGAGCATAATACTGTCCCAGTGTGTAATTTGGTCCAGGTTCTTGAATCCTGATGTGTTTGAGAATTTCATTAACAATCCTGTTCCGATCAGGAGCACACCAATCAGAACCGTGGCTGTGTCCCCGCTGGTAAAAGTGGTCTTAAGGAAAAAATAGAGGGGTATTGCAGTAATAGCTGTGGATGCGGATGCGATAACAACTGTCTGAGAAAGCGGCGAATTCCACCTGGACAGCATTGACAGAAAATCATATCTAAAGCGTACCAGCACAGCCAGCATGGTGCCGATGTGCAGGAAAATAGCATACGAGATCACATTTGATGGGGCCATGTGCAGGTACTGCAGCATAAGCAGTACAGTCTGTCCTTCGCTACTTATGGGCAGCCATTCGGTAATTCCCTGAAGTATACCCAGAATAAATGCTTCAAAGAGATTCATACCTGTAATTGTATGGGTAAATTAATAAACTTTCGTTGATGGCATTTGTTTTTGAATGGATGAACTTGAATAAATAAAGTTATACGTTGCATACAATAAGAAAATATTATTCATAGTATACATTGAAAAAAATATGTAACTATTTTATATAACATATAATTGTATAAATGGACTGATCATTAATTAAACCTTTAACCGGTCTTTCAGAAATACTCTAATATAACCTGATAAAGCTCGTTAGTGAATGCAAGATGCGCACAAAACACCCGATCCACACAACACTAAGCACAGAAGCCATGAGAGTCCTTGAACGTTATGAGCAGGAGCTGGGAGCAAAGAACATCGTACTGGAACAGGCACTTCTGGGTATGGACAAACTTCGTTATAAAGAAAAACTCGACCCCAAGAGTATTAGCAGGATCATTGATAGAACAAAAACAGGGATCCCGGGCTTTGATGAGCTGTTAGAGGGCGGGATACCAGAGAGCTTTATTGTTGTGGTAACAGGTACGCCCGGTACAGGCAAGACTACTTTTTCCATGCAGTTCCTGCTGGAAGGGATGAAAAATAATGAAAAATGTATTTTTTTCTCATTTGAGGAGAGGGTCGAACAACTGGTCAAGCAGGCCATTCGTTACGGGTGGGACATCGGGGAATATCTTGAAAAGGGGTATCTGGAGATATTCGGATATACCATGCTCTCAACAGAGGAGATAATTGAGATCCTTGAGACATTTAAACCCAAACGAATAGTATTTGATTCTCTTAATATCTTTTCTGATATTGCAGACTTCAGGCAATCTTCAAAATGGCGAAATATCATAAAAGTGATCAAGCAAAAAAAGATCACATGCGTTGCTATCACAGAGAAAAGACATGGAGTTGATATTAAGGAATTTGATGATTTTGATTTTATGGCGGACGGCATTCTCTTCTTAGATAAAAAACAGATGAACGATCTAGATATGCAAAAGGCCTATTTTATAGAGATCCAGAAAATGCGCTTGACAAAGATCAATGAAGTGCCTCACCAGTTCATTTTTTCAGACCATGGGATCGAGATCAGAAATCCGGCAGGTCTGATGAAGAGATTAGAAAAGCATTGATCCAAATGAGAAAAATAATAGCAGCATAAGTGAAATGACTGATCAGGCTAACGTCTGCCTGGTCAGTATCCAGCAAAATAATGTGATCCTGCAATTAAGAAGCAACAGCATTATAGTGTTTTATCTTTAAGACCAGGTAAATTATAAATATTAACTGCAGTAATATTCCTGTTATCCAGTTTAGAGGGGACCCAATCATATCGATAAAACCAATCAATGGAATTAATAATATTATTGCTAATATGATCCAGTACTTCGGGCCGAATCTTTCACCACCCGGATCTTGCTCTGGTTTAGACTCCTTTGTGGATGAGGCATCCATAGAGCGTTCATCAGAATATCTGGTACCAAGAACCATTTTTTTCAAGTTATCAATCCGATCCTGGTTTTTAAGCCTCTCATTAAAGAACAGGATAGTTCTGCGGATTTTATAACAAAGATATATAATCAAAATATACAGAATTGCAAATACCGCGATCATGACCATTGGTGTTGTTTTATTCCCGGTTGCAGATAATGGTATTTCTAACATGGGGAGTGTAAATTTCGATTCAGGTTTTATGCCAGTCTCCCTGATCAGTCCAGTTGCCGCTGAAGAACTATAACCTGTAATTGCAAAGGGTGAAAAACCAGGGGTCATGGATTCAAAGTACAGGTAGTTGGCATCGGTCCCATTTTTCAGGGTTTTCAAAGGGTTCCACTGCCCTTCATGGTAACGGTACATGGTAATTGAGGATTCATCGATGTTGTTCTGGCTGACCCATACCCTGTCCACCTTAAATCCTATTACCGGGTCTTTCATATTTTTCTCTGTGGCCCAGCCGTAAAGTCCAACCCATATATTCAGGTTCCTGAACACAATACCTGGTGGAGGTGTGTCAACTAACACAGAAGTGTTTTTCAGTATCTCCACTACAGCTGCAATATTTCCAGAAGTGGTTACAGCAGCGAAATTGATATTTTGAACAATGTTGCATCCCAATTCAAATTGATATTGAATATTTGATCCTTTGGTAATAAACTGACTGTCGGTTTCAGGACAATCGATATTATCATTAGGTTCCCCTGAGCTGCCACCTCCACCGCCACCACCACTGCTGCCACCATTTGACGGACTTATCGTGGCATCACCAATTGCTGCATCACCGTTTTTCACAATAACCGGGAGTGAATTACCTGTGGAGTCGCTGATTACAACATTTGACATTTCAAATGTACAGGTCCCGGATTTGTTCAACGTGACTAAATCAATATTTGCCAGGATGCCAGGTGATGTTACATTACTTTTCCCGAGTATTGCTCCATAAACATTTGTAACAATTCCCTGTGAATTGTCAATAGTACCCGGGTTAAAGATCGTATTGGCACCGTCCTGGTTCAACAGGTTCCCTTCTGAGATTCCTGTCACTTGTACCAGGGAACTATCAAAAAGCAGGTTGAACTGACCACCAGAGATCGGGACATCCGGCCCTATATATACATTGATCGTGAAATTCTGGCCTACATCAACATGCTGCGTTGCAGGTGAAATGGTAAAAAGAGTAGCTGCTGATGCTGTTCCAACCAGGCATATCAACAGTAAAGATAATAAAATCAGGACACTACACCAGATCCTATTTGTTGGCTGCAATTTTATCATTTAGCCTTCCTTCTTTACCCTGATATATGTACCTTATGTTATTCAAATATATTCTAACGGTAAGCAGAAAATTATCAATATTAATCCTGATCGAATAAAACCAACATCAAATCCAGGATGATAATGCCTTCAGAATGATATTCCAGGAAGAGGTTTCAGAAAAATCTTGTTCTTCTATTTGATGATCTATAGGGTTTCCATTCCCGCTATCATCGAGGGGCATAATTTCTATTGTTGTATTCGTGACTTCAACTTCCACGGCAAGTCCATTCGGGTCGCTCATGATCACATTTGTTAAATTGAGGGTTGATGTAGCTGTATCATCTACTACCATAGTAATGGTTGCAAATGCAGCAGGTGTTGAAACGTTTGATGCACCCAGGATCGTGCCGTACACATTACTTAACAAGCCTACCTCTACCAATCCATTATTGAAAAATGTGCCCATACCGCTTTGTGTGAACAGGTTGCCTTCGGTTACGCTATCCACACGGACTTTTGTTTCATCGAACTCAAGGTTGAACTGCATCCCTGCGATTGCATCATCAGGATCTACGAATACATCAACTGTGAAGGTATCTCCTGCTGATATTTCTTGAGGTGACACAATGAGTGTTACACTGGATGCTGAGGCAGTAAAAGTGCCAAGACTGATAAATAATGCAAATGTAAATGCCAACCAGATATTTCTGTTCCCACTAAACATATTTTAACCATTTGTAACAAATGTCGAAAATTCCAGTGTATTACGGAATTTACCCTAACTTATAATTGCTTTAATATTAATATAACTCTATAAATAGTTTTTGTGTAAACGTCTGGTGTCAAGAATAGACAGGGACATACTCACCTGAATTGAAAGTATCAAAAATAGAAGTAATAGAGATGCCCTGATAAAACAGGCGTTTTTGGATTTATGAACACATGTGTCCACAGCCCATATTTCATATGAACATATTCAGACATGGATTTGAGATATTTATCCTGAAATATCTCAATCACAATGACTGCAAAACTTGATCCTCCACTCTTATGCTACAGCTTCACCGAAGCGATAGCCAGTAATTGTCAGATCCTGGATGTTTACTATGCCATCCTGGTTCACATCATAGCGCGGGTAGGGTTTATTAACAGAGACTCCAAATTTCTGGCCAACCATTGTTATATCCAGGATATTCACGGTGCGGTCTTCATTTACATCCCAACGTGGCTGTACATTATTAATCGTAATAGTGTGCTGGTCTGTGACCTGGTCTATCCCATCACTTACTGTGATATCGATCGTGTGAGTGCCTGCATTTGAGTAATCGGTTTCCCAGGTATAACTTGAATCTGTGCTCTGAGTGACTCCATCGACCTTAATGTTGTAACTTAATGCCTGGCCATCCACATCTGATGCAGTTAGGCCTATTTTGATGTTATCGGTTTCATCAAATACCAAACCGTCCGCTGGTTCGAATGCTGTGATGACAGGCGCATGGTTAATTTCATTGACAGTGATCGTGACAGCTTCCGGATCGCTCAGGTAACCATCAGTCACTTCAAAGATGACTATATACGTGCCTGCGTCACCATCTGCAGGTGTCCATGAGAATGCTCCTGATGCAGTGTTAAAGCTGGCACCGTCTGGCAGGTCGGTGGCTGAATAGGTCAGGGTGTCACCATCCACATCAAATGCACTGACAGTAAATGCCAGTGCATTCTCTTCATCAACCGATTTGGCACCAATGGAATCCAATACCGGCGCATGGTTGCCATCATTTACCGTGATCGTGACAGCTTCCGAGTCGCTCAGATAGCCATCAGTCACTTCAAAAGTGACCACATAGGTATCTGCCTGACCATCCGCAGGTGTCCATGAGAATGCTCCTGATGCGGTGTTAAAGCTGGCACCGTCTGGCAGGCTGGTCGCAGAATATGTCAGGGTGTTGTCATCTTCATCAAATGCACTGATTGTAAATGCCAGTGTATTCTCTTCATCAACATATCTTGCACCTATGGAATCCAGCACAGGGGCAGTGTCGATCAGGACAGTTGCGTTTGTAAGAGTGTAAAGCGCAGCATTGGAATTGGCGTCGCTTATTATTATATTGGTAAGGTTGAGATTTAGATAACCAGTTATGCTGCCTGCTGTCATGCTGATCGTGGCCAGTGAACCCTGTGAAGATACGCTCGTTTCGCTGAGGATCGAGCTATAGACATCTGTGACCGTTCCTGCGTCATTATTGATAGTACCGCTGTTGAACAGGGTGGATGCGCCGTCCTGGTTCAGGAGATCGCCTTCAGTTACGCTGTTTACGGTTGCCAGCGAACTGTTAAAGAGGAGGTTGAACTGGGCGCCGGTGATGGGGGTTGCGGGGGTGATGGGGATGGTTAGGGTGAAGGGTTGGTTCGGAGTAATTGTCTGGGCTGAAGGGGTGATTGTGACGGTTGATGGCATTTGTGATGCATCTGTCACAGTTACGGTCCAGATTTGTGAGATCGAGCCGTTGGCATTGGATCCCGTGAAGGTTATGTTATGTGTACTGGCATGTGTCCACATATGATTCAGTAATAATGTTTCCGAAGTTATAAGTCCGTCATCAAGATACCAGCCGGAGAATGTTAATGGCTGGTTAACATTTACATTAAATTCATAGGTAGAACCGTTATTTTGAACAGGCGAGGTATTCGCAGGAAAGAATTCTGTTATTGATGGGGGCTCCCCAGAATTACCATTATCTCCTGATGAGGTTTCTTCTATGGTGAAGGTGTGTTCTGACCACTCTGAGTTGCTAAACTGTATACTGCCTGAGGAATTAACCTGCAGCAAGGTGAAGTCAACGCTGTCCCTCTTGATGAGGTAATTATGGCCTGGTGGGAGGTCATTGACAGTGAATACCACGTTGTTTCCGTCAGTGGTATCTGCTGTGAAATCTATTAGGATGCTACCCAGGGGGAGGGAGGTGTCGAATTTGTTTACGGTTATGGTGGCGGGGTCGGATGTGGGGCGGGCGGTCATGGGGTAAGTGGTAAACCGCACAAACTCTCCATAAGCAATATAATTACTCTTATCTGTATACCAGCGTGGAGTTTCCTTTCCATTTTCAGTAAATACTTTACCATCTGTAAATTCAATAACAAGTTTTCCTCCCGAACCAGACATCACATCAAAAGATTCCCCCATAGCATCTCTTACTGTTCCATTTCCTTCATTAACTCGATAATCTGAATCGTCTGAATCATATACATGATTATTGCTATAAGTGATATTGTCGCCTCTTATGCCAAATCCGCTTCCACCACTATTATATATTAAATTATTTTCAAAGGTTAAATTAAGACAATCCATATACGCTCCACCATATACGCCATAATTTGCACTATCATATAAAGTATTATTATAAAAAACAGAATCCACAACATGCATAGTTAAACTATTTCCAGTAGAACCATAGATGATATTGTTACTTATATTAAAATTTGACATATTTGAATACCAGCCAGGAGTTTCATGAGTAAATATGCCACCATCTCCATGTAGAATGCAATCAAAAATGTTTAAATATTTCACTTCTCCAAATATGTCAATACCACTATGCCCAAACGGAGGAAGCAATGTAGTATTAATAATAGATATATGATGAGTATATCCATCAGGGTCAGTAAGGTCTCCAAAAGTACCAGTAATTGAAATAATATTCCATCCTGCATCTGAAACTACACTATTCTCTAAAGAGGAATAACTTGCATAATTCCCGAAACGAACAGCTGAATTTGCCGTGTGAGAAATATTCACAAAATTAATATGGATTTCTGTAACCTTATCCAAATTAGAATCTGTAAAGATGCCATAGTAATAGTTTTGTATTGCCAAATTGCTGATATTTATATAAGATTTGTCCAAAATGTAAATACCATATCCTGTTTTGTCTACTCCGTCAAGCACTGGCGTACCGTTATAGGCTGTTAACGTAATTGGATGCGAGGCATTTCCTGAATTGGCAAAAACAACATGTTCATTATACCATGTTCCATTAACTAGATAAATCGTATCTCCTGCGTTTGATTTTGAAACAGCGTAACTTGGATTCTTCCATGCGTGGTCAACCGACAAACCCGTATTTGAATTATTGCCCCATGTCGCAACGTAGTAATCGGCTGCACTTGCCGTGCCTGTTACAGTGAAAAGCATCAAACTTACGAAAAAGACGCCAATTGCAAAGGAAAAAACGGCTTTAATTTTTTTCATTAGATAATCATCTGGTTCTGATCCCCTGAGACGAAATTGCGTGGGATACTTATTATTTGTTTCCATAATAAATAACTAGTTTCCAATGACCATTGTTATATATTCTATGGCTATAATCACACACATTATGACCATGCCATTTTTAATGTTAACCCAACTTTGACAGTTTAAATTATTATGAGTGTTCTTAATCCTGTCTTTGTGACAAAATATGCAAACAAAACTAAGAACATATGAAATTTCGCCGAACAATAATATATGCTTTCCTATTGGAACAATCCTTACTGTACAAATACAACATGAAAAACTTGGTTTCCAATATGTCTTTAGCAAATACAAGAAGAAAGGTAGAGATCTAAACTCATTAATAACAGCTCTTGTAACCCATCTTCGTCAGTTTAAAATAAAAACAATAGCAATAGACCATCTCCATTTTCGAGTCTGTTCTTAAACTCTTCCGATACCGATTGATCTCAGGTAGCTGCCCTCTGCCAGATAACCACAGTCAAATAGCTCCAAAATGGTCTTCTGTTCCTCCGTTAGTGGTATAAGTTTCTTTCCACTATATTTTGTACCATTCACGCTTATTTTCCCTATTTCAGACCTTTTCAGCGTTTTGTGAACCTTTCTCACGCTGCCTATGCCTTCTATCGGCTGTTCCCTGAGCTTGTTCGTCACCGTCATATCCAGCAGGTAAGACAGTATACATATCGTATAGTGGGCTCGGACATGCTCCTTAGTGTAGAAGAAAGTAGGCTGGAACTTAAGAAATGATTTCACTTCCCTGAATGCCTCCTCTATCCGATTTTTATCTCGATAAGCTTTAATGAGTTCTTCCGGTCCGAGTCTGAACTCCTCTGGCTCTACAGTTGCAGATATGTTCGTAACAATCATCCACACTCCGTCTGCCAGCTGTGCATTTTTTATTTCCTGGGTCTTTCTCCAGTAACTGAGGTTGAAACTCTTGGTTTTTGTGTCATTTTCCCCAGTTATATCCACTCTTTCGAGGCTGTAGTCCAGATAGCCCTGCATCTTAAGTTTTTCCAGATTTTTATCAATCCTTTTTTCAGTAGGATTTCGCTCGCGGCTTCTTTTCGCATTTGAAAGCGCTTCATTCTCTTTTTCCAGTCCTTTAATTGCTTCTTCGATAAGTTTTTCTCTTATCTTCCGCTGTGATTTGAATAAATCCATATTAAAGACCAGAACATGGCGTCTGTCGCTACTATCTATCCCAATATCTTCATAGTAAGTGGAATCGTCATATTTGACTAAACCCTTCGATATTATCTCCTCCTCTGTGGTTTTTTCCGTAAAAGTCTCTAATCTCTTCAGATTTGCGCCGTCAACACCTGCAATCTGATCCTTGTCAAGTGCGGTGATATAGAAATAGCTCTTGCTCTTCTCCAGATGCTTCAGATTATCGTCTGAGACCATTCCGCGATCAAAAACCATGATGACTTTTGATAAATTAAATTTATGCTTCCATTGGTCAGCGTTTCCCGTAAGCGTTTTGACATCAGATGTATAATCGTCAAGAATCTCCCAGGAAAATGGATAGCCTTCGGAGTTTACGAGGAGGGAAAGGACGATTTTTTTGTCCTTAAACCCGTTCGCTTTGGTTCTGCCTGGCTTTGCAAGTGTACATTTTCTTCCCTCGAAATATGAGTCTGAAAGATCGTAAAAAATGACTCGCATACTTTTCTCGTTTCGTTTCTTGAGTGTCTGGTAAAGCCACTGTTCAATCTTCTTTTTTTGCTGCTCTATTACGGTGAGTTCCCTGTAAATACGGGATTCGTTGAAATGAATATCATTTATACCAACAATATGATTGCATGAGGTTGTTCCAAACCATTCTACTGCAGAAAAATAACTTCCCGGGTTCAAACATCTGTAAAAGGTAAGGATTTTTGCTACATCGGCGGATGGTATATCCTTTTTTCTTTTTTTGCTGGTTTTATCGGGCAATGGAAATAAATCTGACAGTCCCCACTCCTTATCCCATAAATGGTTCAGGAAAGCAACGTCAAGGTAATCCCAGCAGTCTTCGAAGATTATGTCATCAAAGGTTGCGACGAATGTATCTTTGGATTGAGCAACTTTGAGTGTGTCGCGGATTTGTTGCTCTTGCGACGGTGTAAGACTCCCAAGATAAAACAAGATTTTCTTCTTGTTCTTTTTATCCTCCCAGTAGGACTCTGCAATTGAGTAGTAAGTGTAGGTTTTATCTTTCTTTTTCCTTATGTGTGATTGTAGGTGCATGGTCTGTTCTTAGTATATGGTATAAATAAAGGTGTATAAATACTTTTATACTAAAAGTCTGTTCTTGTAAAAAATTAAATATTCAACTCTGGTTTTGGAGAAAAAGATAGCAGTAAGAACAATAAGTAGTTATATAAGAAGATCAAATGGATGGTTTAACTGGTAAACTGAAGAACATAGGTTGTAAGCTACAAGCTTACTGACAATTTCAGTATCAGCAAAGCAAGTGAATGGATCAATCATAACGAAATCCTTGAATCATTTGAACTCAAAGGATTTCAAGAAAGAACACTCTTCCGTGTTCTTGAAACCATTGGGGAAAATCGGGAAGAGATTATTGCTGACATTCAAGACTGTTTATTCCAGAAATTTGATTTCGAGCATACCAACATCAATCTTAACTGGACAAGCTTAATCCTCTATGGAAATAAATCAGTTCTAGGAAAATACGGATACAGCCGTGATCACAGACCTGACAAGAAGCAAATAACTGTTGGAATCAGTGAACTCGCTGATCCTATCAATGTTCCTGTGGGAATTACGGTAAGAAAAGGCAATGTACTCGACACGATACATTTTACTGATACATATCTTCAAATCAACAATAAGCTTGAAAAGGGTTCACGAATCACTTTTGATAAAGGAGGTCACAGTAAAGACAACATCGAACTCATCTTAAAAGACAAGATGAAATATCTGACAGCAAAAAAACTGAACAAGAGTGATGATAAACGGATTGAAAAGTTCGACAAATCAAAAGCCGAAGTTATTGATGCAGAAAAAGGTATATATTGCATAAAGTTCGTTAAACCAAGTAGTATTGACTATTTTTATTTTTCAGAGACCCTTCAGAAACGACAGCTGGAATCCAGAGCAAGAAGTGCCTTAAGGAAATTACAGGAAGCAAAAGATATACAGAATTCGATTGATAAGAATAAACAACTTCCTAAGAGTTTCGTATTAATAATGTACTAATTGATATCACTTATTCGTACCAGACAAAATTGGAAGACCTTGATGAAGAAGAGGCATTGAAACTTGTTGAAAATGCAGTTATTACAGGGCGGGAAGGATTTTTCTGCATTAAATCGAATGAGGATTTGACACTTGAACAGGCACTTCAAACGTACAGAAAAAAGGATTCTATTGAGAAAATAATGCATTCGTTGAAGAATGAAATTGAAATTAAACCTTTAAGAGTGTGGTCAGAGCATAGCATTTATGGAGCATTGATCATTGGTTTTATTGCACAATTATTTATTTCTCTGATACGGTATGAATTGAAGGAGCTAAAACATACGTCAACTAAATTCATCAAAAAAAGTCTGATGAATTTGACAGTTACGATGGATTATATGAAAAAAGGTGTGAAAAATATGATTTACGCGAATTTTGACCCCATAAATTCATTGATTTTAAGGCAAATACAGGGTATTTCGTAGATTTCCAGTTGAATTATTGTAAACTGTCAAATGGTTATTCCTGATAAAAATCGGGAATTTTTAGAGAAAAATAGGGAACCTGTTCTTTAGAAAATAGTATATTCTGTCAAACTTGGGATGTTAATCCAACTTCCATATATAAATATCCCCGGTGTTATATACAAGATCCTTCTCATATGCATAATTAAGGAGGGGCGACGGTTTAAAGCCATGTCCCCAGATGAGGTTGCCTTTCCCCTTCCTGTTCTCAACAACATAGGTGATATTAAACTCCTCCAAAGGTTTCCACATTCTATGAACATATTCCCATGTAATTTCTCCAATGTCATGACCTTCATATCCGCTAAACCAAAAATCCTCTCCTGTGAGTGGGTATCTCTTATACTCAGAAATATTAATACTGATAAAACCATATATTTGATTAGCAATTGTCGTATGAGTAAGTAGATGTGTAGTCTCTGACGTTGCAAATATCCTGTTACCAAAATATATATCGTTTGATATGGCTGAACCATTTAAATTATCCTTCATCCATAGACCTGTCTTGTAAGTTGACTCCTCAATATATCGCTTATTGAAATTACTTTCTTTATAGGCATGCACACTCTGATAAAAGCCAGAAAAGCTAAGAGATACCACCAGAAAAATAACAACTAACGATAAAGCAAATTTTCTATTTTTTAATTTAATAATGTTTAATAGTCCTATGCAAGCTAAGGGGATTAAAAATACCGGAATAAACGATTTCATATATGTTTGCTGATAAATAAAGGTAGTAAGAAATATTAGAGTTAATACCAAGAACCACTCTCCAATGCTCTTGTTATTCTTTAAAATTAAATAACATAAGCCGCCAATAGCAGGAATAATAAGTATCCCCACATATCTGACATAACTTATATCTAATGAAGCATATCTTGAGTTTTCAATGAAGCGGCCTGTGAAAAAAGGGATTGAAAACATGAGGAGAAATCCAGCAACAATGATAAAAGGAGTTAGTTTTTCTGGAATTTTTATATACCCGATATATTTTTCAGATGTTGAATAAATAATGAGAATAAAAAAAACAAAAAAGGCAGGAATGAGAAAATAAAATAAATGATGGGTTGCAAAGAGGAAAAAAGTCAACAGAAAAGCTAGTGGTGTATATTTTATAGATGTACGGCACTTTAACAATAGATAGATAAGCAGTGGAGCCAATACTATTAAAAGACCTCTTGTTGGTATTGTCCATGTCGTATATCCCAATACAGCGGGCGCAGTAGAAAAACCAAAGGCTGCTAAAAGCTTAAAGAGGGGATCATCAATTATTTCCCCAGCCATCAGGTAAGCTGTAAACATGCTTGAAAGGCCGAGAAATACGCAGTATATAAAAATAGTTGTTTTCAACTCTACATCTGTAGACTGCGAGATACCTGAGAGAAGAAATTGCATTGTGCTTGGATACGAAGCTGGATAGAGACCAAAGAAGGACAGGGGATGAAGAATCCACTTAGCATATCCAAATTCCAATAGTGAGTTTGTCATTATATGCATCAAAAACGAGTCAGAGCCAATCTCATTATGTAAGACCTGAACTCGCAAAATGATATTTAATATTATCAGACATATAAACAGCCAAAAAATTGTTTTTTTAGATAACATTACTTACTTATACCTCACATGAAAACTATAAAAGTTTGAAAGCTTTCAAATTAGAATTATCCCCGTCCTATACCTTTATAGATAAAACCAGCCCTACTCACGATTTCTGGATCAAAAAAGCCTCTCCCGTCCAAAAAAAGTGTCTTTTCGTTACATTTCTTTTTTAACATCTTTAAATCTAATTGTTTGAATTCGTTATGTGCAGTAATAAGCACAACACAATCAGCATTGGTTATTGCTTCGTCTACATTTTTACTTGATGTGATTCCAAATTTACTAATTTCATGTTCATCAAGAAATGGATCAAATCCTATTATTTTGCACCTACATTTATGAAGCTCATTGATCAGCGGGATTGCAGGAGTATTTCGTAAATCTTTTACATCTGCTTTATATGTTAATCCTAGAATAACTATTTTCGAATTTTTGATGTTTGATTTATTTTCTTTTAAAAAATCAATGATTTTATTAGCAGCATATATAGGCATCGTGTCATTTATCTTTCTTGCTGATTCAATTAACTCTAATGAAACACCTTTATTTTGTGCTAATTCTCTCAGGAAATAGGGATTGACCGGGACACAGCCACCACCAACACCAACACCCGGCTCATATAGATCAATAGTCGTATTGGGAAGACATCCAGCTTTTGTTCGAGCTGCCTTTAAAACTTCAAAGATATCAATGCCTATTTTATCACAAAGAATGGCCATTTCATTGACAAAAGCTATATTCACATCAATATAAATATTCTCCATAAGTTTTACAAATTCAGAGACTCTGGGGGCGCTAACTTTAATAATATCTCCATTTATTGCTGACCTATAAACACCTGAACAAACATCCGTACTTTTATTATTAATACCACCTATGATTCTACAATAATTCATACATGTATCTATCATCTCACCAGGATTGCCCCTTTCTGGACAATGCGCCAGTCCAAAATCTTCTCCTTCTTTTAATCCAGAATTACTTTCTAATATTTTTGTGATTAAAATTTCTGTGGTCAGTGGAGTAGCACTGCTTTCTAATATTACCATAGACCCCCTCTGGAGATACTTACCTACCGTGGTTGCTGTGCTTATGATAAAAGAAGTATCAGGTTGCTTATTTTCATCCAGAGGAGTAGGTACACAAATAATTATTATATCACTTTTTATGATTGCATCTTCAGCATTCATTGTCGCAAGAAATCTCTTTTCACGCAAAGCCTTATTGATCATTGTTTCCAGATTTGGTTCTATAAATGGAATTTCAAGCTTATTAATAGAATCTATTAACTCTTTATTAATATCTACACCAAAGACTTTTGCACCTGCGTTTGCGAACAATGCCGCAGTATGAATGCCTACATATCCGACTCCCATAACAGTAATGGTAATTTTTCTCTGTTTAAATAGCTCTTTTATTTCTTTCTCAGTGCAATCAAAAATCCTTGTAATATTAATCACCTTTTTTATCTAATTGTGCATAACTCCGGAAATGATATACCTTTGTTTTCCATTTATTCCAAAAATATTTTTTGATTTCGTCATCATCTATCTGTTCTTTTCTGTTAATAAATTCGCTAAAATAACCATATAGATAAGCGATTCCTCGATAATATGGCTTTTTGAAGGAATAAATCATACTTTTAATTAATACATGCGCAGGATTAAGGTTTAAAAAATAACTGCCTCTGCCTCCATTTAAGGCTCCTTTCCAATAGCCTTCAGCGCTTCCGACATCTCTTATTTCAGTAGCTATATTCTCTTCAAATCGTTGGGTAATCCACCCCTTGAGCCTTGCCTTTGCTTTTAGCACGCTATCAATTGCATAAGATCTTGGAATTCCCCTGCATTCCTCAAAACATTCCCTTCGTATCAGCATGTGCCCGCCTGAAGGCTCATCTACAGATACTTTTGCATGCACTATGTGACTGCCGATTATATGGTTAGTACCGCCGCTTGCAATGCCCAATCGAGGATTCTTCACGAATTCATTCATCAAATTTTCAAAAAATGTTTTTTCTAATGTCAAATCCCCATCCACATTCCCAAGATAATTATATTCCAATCCTTTTTCTTTGCAATATGATATAGCGTAGTCAAAACCTCTCTTCATTACATTTGCATAGTGCAATCCTAGATCTCTTTTACTGCTGTTCAATCGAATAGATTTAATCCAATCGTATTTTTCTTCAGCTTCATTAATAATAGTAGGTGTATTATCGATACTCCCATCATCCGTGATTACCCATAAAACAGGTCTTATAGTCTGCGATGCTATGGAATCTATTAGATGTGGGAGGTTCTTCCCTTCATCTTTGCAGGAAGTCCTGATAATATATTTGTAAAGATTAAAAGTCACCCTAAATCTCTCCTAAGATCCTGATAACCTCAAAGGATTCAGCATATTTAACTCCCGTTTCATATCCCCTGTGCATTGCTCTTGCTTCAACAGCATTTAAGAAGGTATCATCTCCATATTTTTTTACCTGGCTTTTGTGCTGCTTGAGTGCCTCCATCTTGATTTGAAAAGTCTGAGTGATATCAACATAATACTGGTTTCTGAATCCAAGATATGACCTTCCCGCAGGATATTCCGGCTCGTACATCAGTATATTTTTAATATATCTCCCTGCTGAGATCACAGACTGCGTAGTTCTAATGTGATCCTGATGAGTATCGTGGTACCAGTGGGTATATATTGTATCTATATTATAGCAATCTATAATTTTGTTTATTGCCTCTACACTTTCTCCTGTATAGGGTACATATTTGGACTTATAATGTAAATGAATAAGTTTTCCGCCTAAAATCTTCACCCCATTTCTTGTTTCCATCTCCCCTTCTTTTTCTTCTCTTAAAACATTACCATTATAGTCAGAATAAAAAGATTTCGTCATTATTAGTATATAAACATTGTCGCCATTTTTCACATGAAGCGCAACCGTGCCGCCGCATCCAATCTCTACATCATCAGCGTGTGCGCCCACAGCAAGAATGTTATGTTTTTTTGAAGACATTTGAATCACCGATCAGTTTTTGGCATTTCGCCTGTATTAAATAATGCATCAATACCAGACATATCAGGTATAAAACCTTCATACCGTTGGTTATATACAGGATGTTTGAAATCTTGAAATTCTACCTTAATACCTTTATTATCAAATAGCGAAATGTCAAGATAATCCCGACCCATTGGTCCAGATAAATACACATCGCCGCCAAGTGCTTCAACCATCTCGACCAGTCGTTCTGTAGATTTAGAGGTTAAACCCAGTTCACTTGAAAAAATGAGTTTTGTGTTTATTTGGAATGCCCATTTGAAGAAATTAATTAATGCCATATTTAAATCGAACAACTTGTTATATTTAATCTTATAAATAGTATCGAGTTTACTTTCATGGGTATGATAATACGGTGCGTCTTTATAATTATCCATTATATCTCTAAAATGCGCATCAGACCATTTTACACCTTTTGGCGTAAGTTTATTTCTAATTTTAATCTCGTTGATTGGTAGTGGCTTCTTTTCTACCGGAACTGTAAGCCACTTCCATCCGTGAAATATTCTGATTTTGTTGCGGTGCTGGAAGTCCTCTTTATTGAATTGAGCGTCGTCGTATATTACGAATACGTCTGCATGCTTCATTTTATCGTAGAAGCCAAGATATGGTAGGTAGTTGGGCTGATGAATTGCGACAATCATATTTAATCTCTTATGCTTTTTCTAGAGCTTTTCCCGTAGCCTTGGTGCTATATCCGTCTCATATACACATATCATTCTATAAAAAAGGCGTCTCTATAAAAATAAACGGAAATTCCTTCTCTCGGATATTTAATTTCAACATCTTTATTCAATGCTAAATCGACCGACAACAAAGGTAAATTTACACCTGCTTTCACAGCCAGTATACAAGAAGCACTTAATCTTGGATTTATTTCTAATAATTTTGGAACATCATCCTTAGTATATTTAAAATCAAAATTCATAGAATAAGCTAGTTTAAATTTCGAAGCTATAAACTGTGCAATTTCTTGTAGTTTCTCATTTTTTGTTATTGTGCAAGCGATAGGAATACTTAAATTAAGATTTGTGTTTTTTCTTGTTGACACCGATACGAATTTATGGGTATTTGGATTGATTAAACCATCTACTCCCCATTCTTCACCAGGCAAATACTCACTAACAAAAATTTCAGGAAACCTCTCTAACCGACTTACAATATCCATCATTTTTTCAAGGCTAATAAATACATTACTTGGTTTTTCCTTAGTGAATAGTTCCCACTCATCAATATCAGAACGTATTATTCTGAAACCTATACTTCCATGTCCAACAGGTATCTTTACACATACGTACTCTTCTGGGTAGCCTAAATTATAAACAGCCCTTTCAAATTCTTCCAAGCTCGTTGGTATAAAAAACTTTGGAATAAAATCTTCATTTCTGAACATTTCATATAATCTTGCTTTATTATTCACAATCTTCAAAGATTCATATTCAGAAACACATATAATACAACTTAATTCACTCTTGAAATAATCTCTATGTCGTGCAAGATTATCTAGTTCAAAAGTTGCTAGTGGAATAATAACTTTTATTTTTTCTTTTATAACAATTTCTTTTAGTTTTTCAATGAAACTATCTGTAGTACCCATTGGCACCTGGTAAAATTTATCCACCATGTATTTGCCAATCACATCATCTCTAACGTCGGTCCCAATTATTTCTATATTTTTATCATCCCTTAAAGCTTTAATTATTGTAGGCGCTCCTGGTGCTCCTACAGCCGTTAATATTATTCTGGTTTTCATGTCGCTCACATTCTCATTTCATCATATTTTATTTCATTTTAATACACATCTCATAACTTCAAAAGCCTCTGCATACTTTGTTCCAATCTGAGTCCCTCTTGTTCTTGCAAGTCCGATTATAAATTCCTCATCCATATAATCCCTCATCATTTGTGAGTTATATTTTTTTACCGCCTTGATTTTTCTTCTTATATGACTTTCCTGCAAATCGACAAATAGTGTTGTATTAAAAGTAAAACAATTCCAAGGTTCCTCATATCCTAAAATACTAAGTGCAGTTTTTTTGAATGCCCTCAAAGCTTCCGAAGTAATAATTTGATGGTCTTGATGCACATCCACTGTTGCAGGTATAAAAACCATTTCAGGTTTTATTTCATCTCTTAATTGTATTAATTCATCAAGAATTTCTTGCCTACACTCCGAAAAATATCTAGTTCTGAATTCAAGGATACGTGTGTTACTTGAAGGGATACCGATAATTTTCATGGATTCCTCCATCTCCTTTTTAAGGATATCCTTTCCTGCATAAGAAAATGCAACATAATGTATGTCACTTTCTCTTTCCACAAATTTCGCAATAGAACCCCCGCACCCTAGTTCACCATCATCTGTATGTGGACTCAAAATTAAAATTGTATTGAACATTATATCACCTTTTTCTTAAGTTTTATTATTAAAAAATCAGAAAAATAACGCACAATCGGCATATTTCCCCAATAATTACACCCAAATTTTTGCCCAATTCTTAATAAAAAATATGTTATATTGCTAAAAATTCCACATGTAATCATTGGGAAGGGGACCGTATCAAAATTTCCACGCCAATAATGAATATTAAAATTGGCTTTCTCTGCTATTCTTTTAAACCCAAAGTAACTTAATGATTGAGTAGTTAAAACATTTAATCTAAGTATCTTTATATCTGAATAATTTGAATTTTCTCTAAGTAACATTTTATTTTTAACCAATTGTAACCAATGTAGAAAAGTTCTTAAACTGAGATGATTTGGGTCAAAAATAATCAGAGAGCCATCCTTTTTTAAAACCCTATTTATTTCTTTTAATGCTTTTAATTTATCAGGAATTGAGACGAATGTATAAATAATTGCACAAGTATCGATAAATTCATCAGCAATCGGTAATTGCTCGATATCACCTCTCATAATGAAACTATTCGGTGCATTCTTTTTTGTAAGTTTGCAGAATTTATCAGATATATCAATACCGAAAGTTTTACACTTATTTTCATATCGTGAAGTTAGCCATCCCTCACCACAGCCTAATTCTAAAAATACATGCTCTTCCTGAATATTTAATATTTTTTCAACAAGCACCCTCCTTCCATAAAAATGACATTCTCGCCAAACATCCATAATTTGTGTATCATCTGTTTTTGAGTTACTATCTTGTTTTGTCCAATAATCGGAAAAATCCTTTTTCCAAGCATTTTTAACCTTTTCCTTTTGAGTCATATTAATATTCCGTCGATTTATATTTTAAGAAACTTTCGGGATAATTTTCAATAAAATTTGATATTAAATCCGTAACATCGACTTTATCATTCAATAATTGTTTTAGTTTTTCTTTCATCTGTTCCTTGATATTTTCCTCTTGTAAAATTTCTTCTGCTTTGATCAAAGCTTGATCTTGATTACCAAATGTATATGCTATTCCATACTTATTTACAAGTTCATCACGAACTCCAATATGTTGTCCTTGAATAACGTCTGTCACTTCTCCCGATTTCGTCAGGAATGCTTCAAAATGCACCGAAGGAGTTCCCAGTAATGCAGCTTCAGTTGCAGTTGCGCCGCCTTCTCCAAAATATAGACTTGCATAATAAAGAGCAGAATGTAATTTTTCTGGAGGAAATGGAATTTTATATTTATTTAGAGTGCTGTTAAGTTTTTTCTCTGATGTTATATACACGCGTCCATATTTTTCTAATGATTTAATTGATTTCTCAATAAAATCAATGGTAAATCCTTTTGATTGCCTATCATGACTAGCATCCCATGAAACTAATCTCACAATAATAAATTTATCTTCTTTATCTAAACTCATATCCTTTAGTACACTCTGATCAGGTTTGAAATAATTAGGATGCAGGTATGCAAGCTCCATATATCCCTCAAATTTCACATGTTTTTTTGGATCTATTTTTTCTCGATAGCATGATGGTGTGAAAATCACATTCGAAAACGGAAACGACAAACAATTAGCTAGCGATGCATGTTCCGTATCAGTAAAGCTGATATGTGGCTTCCCAATTAATCTACTCACATGAGCAAGATATGGTGCTCCAGCAACTAATAAATCCGGCTTAAATTTGTTTGCAATTTTCAACAACTTGAGTTCGCTTGCAAACATACCATAAGCCTTTTTTATTAAACCAATGTAGTTCTTCCCGATTATTTCATATTTAAAACCATAAGCATTTAATAATTCTATAGTTTTATCTTTGTCCCACGCAACAATCTTGATTTCGTGCCCATTATTTGTTAAATTGTTTATAATATTAGTCCAAAAATGGACCTGTTTTGGATGTCCAATACCCACCATGATTCTCATATCAACTCTCCGATCTTTTTCATTTCTTTAACGTAAATTGATTAGCCATCGCAATTGAAAATTCATTTTAATATTATTATGTTGTTAAACCTTGGAATCCGACTTGGTTTTGGTCTCGTTTTCAACCTTCAACTTCTTAATCGCCCTTGCTGGAACACCTGCCACCTTACTATACGGCTCAACATCTTTTGTAACCACTGCCCCCGCACCAACCACCGAGCATCTCCCAATAGTCACGTTTGGCAATATGATAGAACCCGCACCGATCCATGCATCATTTTCTATCACGATCCTACCACTTTCAGTTTTTATATATGGTCGGATTTTGGATAAATTCGGATCGGAAGATGTTACTAGAATAACCCCTGGTGCTATAGCAACCCTATCGCCTATTGCAAGATTATTCTTGTCAGATAATTTATCTACAATAATTATTCTTTCCCCAATATAGACTTCATTCCCAACACTGTAACTACATACCCTTAATAACATGATTCGAAGGCGGTTCATTGGGACCACCGGAGCAATCACTTTACATGATTTTTTTATTATCGTTCGAATGAAAGACATGTTTTTATGATCTCTGATATTTTTTCAAGTTCCCTTTCTCTAAGAGTATAATAATTCGGCACAACAAGAACCCTCTCCGCAACCCATTCAGTGTCTGGACAGTTCCCTTTGTACTCATAATGTAACTTTGCGATTTCAGGCGTTTTACTGAAAAGTTTAGCTGTATCAATCCCATTTTCCCGCAACATATCGCTTACTTTATCCCTTTCGAATTCGCTTTCGAACAAGATTGGGAACAGGTAATAATTACAGTACGTTCCATCTGCCTCAACAGGCAATTTTAAATTGGTGTCACTTAGTTCCTGTATCATGTATCGAGAATTCTTTCTCTGTATCTCCACCTTGTCCTTGAAGTCGCGCATCTTTCTTTCCATGACATGCAAGTCAGTATTCCTAATCCTTGTTGTCTTGAAATTATACTTGTTCATGAGATCTACTTTTTCCTTGATAATACTTCCAAGCGGCAAAGATACTAAACCAAACCATGGACGTTGATACAGTGTAGAACGAGCATATGTTTTGATCGTATTCTTAATCTCATTAGCTGTTGAAGGTGTAGGTAATTTTTCAATCTCATGGTTAATATCAAGTGCAAATTGCGGGTTTTTTGTAACCACCATCCCACCCTCTCCTGCGGAGATATACTTTCCAGTCCTGAAACTGAAAAACCCTGCTGTTGCAATCGTGCCGGTTAACTTTCCTTTGTACTTGCTCAAAAGCGCATGAGCACAATCCTCGATCACCGGCTTATCTCCGGCAATCCTTTGTATCTTCTCGATATCTGCCGGCCTCCCGAAAGTATGAATCACAACAAGAGCATCAAGTTCATCAATTTTAGCACGCAGGTCTTCTTGACTTATAGTGTAGTTATCTGGATCAATATCAATAAACACTGGGATGTGCCCAGCATTAATAATTGCATCAAACACACTTGTACAAGAATACAGCGGGACACCAACCTTTGATTTTTCAGGTAGTTTCAGCGCTTTTAATATTATATAAAGCGAAGTTCTGCCGCTGTTAGTAAAACTAACTTGTGCATCATTAAAAATTAATTTTATTGTTGATGTCTTTGGATTTGATTTCAAATGTGTGATGGCTGAAATAAAATCGGCACTATTATAATCGATATTGAATCTTGGTTTTAAATTTGAATTTGGTATCATATTAGTTTTTTATAAATTTTGAATCCAGCATCCACAATTTTACTTTTAAAAATAGAATGGATTTTCTCATATCTTCCAAAATGGACTAGTTCTCCACCGAATTGTTTTTTAAATTCCCTAACTCCATAAGATTCAGTGGGTTTACCTGCACCTCCAAAATCAAAGGTCTTAAATTGGTTTTTTGATCCCCATTCAATGGCATTCCAGGGAAGTATATCATTTGGACGTAACTTAAGATATTTCCTTGAGCTGCCTGCATACCAATCATAAATTGTATCTTTATAAGTTAACGTTACTCTTGTGCCAATCACTTTGTCGTCATATTTAGCCACCCAGATTTTTGCCATGTTTTTAGGTACTAATATAGACGCAATTGATTTAAAAAGCGTGATGTCAGCTAAAGGTATTTTTGCATACGAATAAGTCTCTTGCAACTGTTTGTATAATTCCTCTATTAGATTTATATCCGAGAACTCTTCAAGAGAACTGCCAAGTCTATAACTTTTTGTGAT
>Ga0114930_10001279_pt1 | contig 24347 bp, 28 predicted proteins | sample AnhtaG_FD_87300 | JGI IMG/M metagenome (GOLD analysis project Ga0114930, IMG submission 87300) | Deep subsurface microbial communities from Anholt, Denmark to uncover new lineages of life (NeLLi) - Anholt_01485 metaG | ecosystem: Environmental > Aquatic > Marine > Oceanic > Sediment | place... | reverse complement strand
TTACCGGCTAACATTTTCCTCGACGAAACAATTGCAATTTCCACGAGTTCCTGCCTTGAGAAAACAGTCATTCTACTGTTTTTCATTTCTGCCGTAAGTTAGCACAAATCTGTTTATGTGTTTTTTTCTTACTTCTTTATGAAAAAAGAGGATATAGATAGATGGCTGAGAAAGAAAGAAGAGAGAACAGCGATTTTGCGAATAATGACCAAACCAATGACACCGACGGAAATCGGAGAAAAAATCGGATTGAAAAGAATCAGAGTGGAGGGATTTTTGGGGAAAGGTATTTTTAAATGCTTAACTCCAGAAGTGAAAAAAGGAAGAGTTTACGGATTGACAGAAGAAGCACAGAAAAAAGCGAGAAAGTTGGCAAAAGATGAAAACAGGATTTACACTTACTTGGAACCTAGTATAGATTGGTATAGTTATGGCTGGATAACTTGCAGTAAACCAGTAAGGATGATTTTCAAAGCAGTAGCAACAGGAAGAGAAAGCGTAAAAGAAATCGATGAATACCTAAAAGCACCTGGCAGGCAGTTAATTTTAACCTACAGCTATAAATATAAATTATTGAGAGATTTGGTTAAGAAAGGCCTTTTAAGTGTCTCCGGAGACAAGAGAAAATTGTTTGCACTTACGGAAAAAGGAAAAGAAATAAAAAACGTTATTTTGAGAGAGTAAATTTTTAATTTTGTGAAGTTTATGACAAAAAAGTTAGTGATAGCTCTGTTTTTCATAAGCTTTACCCCTTACACCTCACAATATTTTTCAATTAAAAACAAACTGTTTGATTTTTGCCTGCTTCTATTTCTTCAATGTCCTCAAAGATTCAATCATTTCTCCTTGCTGTGCCAATATCATTGACACGGTTTCTTTCAATTCTTGATTTTCTCTCTTAAGTGTTGTCAAATCATCTGATTTTATGATTTCAGCAGTTTCCTGTTCATTTATGCCTTCTCTGTCGATATAACGTTGAGGCTGGTCTGATGTCATGCTCCAGCCATATCTATAACAAAGCTGATATTGATTAAGTCTATGACAATAGTAAGTAGCAGAAGAGTGGCGAAATAGATGGATGTTAACGTTTTTCTTAATGATTTTTTGGGACTGTTCTTTAATCCTAATTCTTAAAGCATCGTAAGCTATTGGAAACAGTTGTGCTTGTGGGTTATCTTTATCAGGATGTGTGGAAAGCCAAGCATCCAATACCTCAGTACACATAGGAACACTTATCGTTCGTGGCTTTGTTTTGCTGTGTTTGATCCTGATTATGTAATGACCTTCCTTCCTTGTTAAATCGCCTATTCTTATATTTAAAAGTTCCGAAACCCTCGCACCTGCATCAAATAAAACCATAACGACAGTTTTATACTTTAAATTGAAAGATTCAGCAAGTTTTTCTACCTCTTCCCTTGACAATGCAGGAATTTCCTTAATCGTATGTTTGGGTTTAATCCATCCTGCTAACTTTTGGTATTTATCGCCTTTTTCAAAAATATAAGCCACAAGTCTCTTGATCGTCATTTCAAAGTCTGAGACAGTTTCTATGTCAAGAGGTTTATCGGTTTCTATTTTTACTAACTTTTTTTTATTTTTTCCAATTTTTACTAAATGAACCAATTGTCTTTTGTATTCACCCTTTCTGAGATTTGTTATCACTTTTTCTATATCTTTAGAAGTTAATTTTTTAAAGGCTTTATTCTCAAACATCTGGTTAACTCTTGTAAGAAGGTAAATATACTTCATAAGCCTTGCAGGCCCGCAAGGTTTTCTACTGATTTTCCCGAGTTCGCACGCCTTCAGAAAGCTAAGCATGACCTTTTTGTTTTCAGGGTTAATGTTTTTATCTTCCCTTAAAGACCGAAGTCTTCTTTCATATCTTTTCGTTTCGTTATGCACTTCTATTTTTTCGGTGTAGGCATTTTCCATGCCAACTCAGAAGCAAAGCTACTTTATAAACTTTACGCCCTTCACCCGAATCTTTTTTAAGAACGCCGAGAGCAAGCCTTCTTAAAATTTATTCGGTTTTTTAAATCTCATTGTCTGTAGTAGTTTTGTGCAGATTTTTCCTTCTCCTTAAAATAATATTTTTCTTCATTTAATAGTTTTTCGTTATTTATATACTCCAAAGAATTTATGTAAAACCCCTCTAAAAACCTAACCCGCTCAGATATATCAGCAACTAATTCTTTCAATTCTTTTGAGTTTTCCTTTAATTTCTCTAGTCTTTGCTTGTCTTGATATTCTATTTTCATTCTTTTCTCTTTCAAACTTTTCCATCCAATAACATCTGAAGCACATCACTATGTCACTTGTTATCCTGCCATGGATTGCAGATACGCTGATAAACAGTTTATTTCGGTCTTTTTCACCGCAAAATTTGCATTCCATGTTAAAGGTCAATCCGTGCCGTCTATAAAGATTGTGCTAAGATAAGGCAGAATTACCCGCGATTGTCATAAGTTTTCTCTGAATTTTTATAGTTGTGTTTCCCAAAATCACCGTAGAAACTGTTCCTGTAGCTTTTTATTAAATGGCAAAGTTTCATGTTTATGTCCTGGACCGTATCAGCTATTTTCAAAACAGCTTTTTTACATCTTGTTTCCAAATTATCTTTCGCCATCATAAATTATCTATTATTTATTTTAAGTATTTTTAAAGTGACAACTATCTATTGAAGGTTATTAAAAAACTTTGTGCCAATTTACGGTGAATTTTTAACCTTCAATCTTACGTAAATGATTTATTAGTTCTTTAGCCTGATATTGTGGGACGTTCAATACTGTCAAATTTCTTGCCATAAACTGACACAACCTATTTAAACAAAAGGTTACTACTTCAAAGTAAAGGTTAAGTTGAAAATGGAATATTCACCATATATGCCATACTCAAACATAAATTCCAATTATGTCAGCTCTTACGAGAATTCATCCTATCAGCCAAATCTCGAGAACATTGTTTCGTCTCACACAGACAAACCAGAAAAGGATTTTATAAAAAGGATTCTTTCGGATAAATCAAGAACTCTTAAAAGCACGGTAAAAGCGCTTCTGGCAGAGATAGACTTGAGAAAAAGGGTCAGTAACGATGTTGTTTCAAGAATGGATTATGATATTTGTAAATGCTGCACATATTTGCAAGAGATTAAATTTTTTACACAAAGAAGCTATGTTCCTGACACAAGTTTTACAAGCAGAAGAACACAACTTGAAGACAGGATTTTCAGCATTGAGAATGAGAAAAGGCGAGAGGAAGTATTTTGCTGGCGTGATTTAATGTTCTTGAGAAAATACTTGATGGGTGCCTTGAAAGACTACTGGCTTGTCTCAGGAACTGAAGAATTAATGTCTTCGGACATGGCAAATTTGCTTGACAAAAATGAACATACCGATAAGGGAAGTTGAAAAAATTTGCAAAAGCCTTAAACCTGTAATAGGCGATAAGGCCAATGCCCTTTGGTTTAAATATCTGGCAGAGGACGAGAAAGGCAAAAAAGAACTTGAAAGGCTGTTACAGATTTTATCAGTCAAGATTTTGAATAAGAACCTTCAGGATGAAAGAATCCTTTTAATGCCTCCAACAAAAGAACAGGCATCCGGAGAATATCCTATCGGACAGGTAATTTATAACGACAAGGAAATTTGCACTTTAAGATTGAAAGAAGAGGATTTCATCAGACAGATAGGCATATTCTCCATAACAGGAGAAGGGAAAACAAATATTGGCATGTTGCTTGTACTGCAGTTATTAAAGAAAAAAATTCCTTTTATGATTATAGACTGGAAGAGAAGCTGGCGGAACCTATTGAGTTTATCGCAAGAGGAATTTCCTGAACTGAAACAATTACAGGTATTTACAGTTGGCAGGTCAGCAGCACCTTTTTACTGGAATCCTTTTCGAGAGCCTCCAAACGTTCATTACAAGACATGGCTGGCAAAAGTAACAGAAGTCTTGGAGAGTTCGCATCTGGCAGGATTTGGAGTTGCAGATATTTTCACTAAAATATACGACAAAAAATTCTGGGAATTCGGCTTTACAAAATCACATCAAGAAAGATACCCTAATTTTTTTGACGGCATGAAAGAACTTGAAAAAACAAAAGTTTATGCACGTGAATTGCTGTGGAAACAATCTGCTTCAAGAGTCTTCAAAAGCTTTACCTTCGGTCCTCATGCTAGTTGCTTTAATTCAAGAAATCCCGTCAAACTCGAAGAGCTTTTGGAAAAGCCTGTTATTCTTGAACTTGACCAGGAATTGCCAAAATGCCTAAGAACGTTCTTTAGTGAAATGATCCTTAGATGGATACACCTTTACAGAATCTCACAAGGAGAAACAGAGAAATTAAGGCATGTTCTGTTCATTGAAGAAATCCACAACCTTTTTCCAAAAACAAGAATTGAGAGAGAAACTATGTCATCTTTGGAAAATGTTTACAGAGAAATAAGAGGCTTTGGACAAGGTTTAGTTAGCATAACCCAACATACTTCTTTATTGCCTATATACATTTTAGGAAACTGCCATACTCAAATAACACTTGGTTTGCAGCATGGAGATGATATAAGAGCAAGCAAGAAGTCTCTTTTTTTAGAAGATGGCCAAGAAATTTATCTTGATAAGCTTAAAGTTGGAGAAGGAATAGTCAAAATTAAAAATAGAATAAATCCTTGTTATGTGAGATTTCCTTTTGTGCCAATAAAAAAGGGTTTTATTACAGATGAAATGATAAAAGAAAAAATGCAAGGTTATTCCGCTTATTCCAAGGCTAAAGAAGCCAAAAATGAGGTTATTACGGTTATTCCGCATCAAGATGAAAGTCTTGCGGAAGAAGTGAAACAACTCCTGGTGGATGTTTTTAATTTTCCTTTGTCAGGCATTGCAAAACGTTATCAAAGAATAGGCCTAAGCGTGCGTAAAGGCAATGCCTGCAAACATTATCTTGTATCAAAAAATTTTGTTGAAACTAAAGAAATTCAGACCAAAACAGGCAGGATTACCTTGTTGCAATTGACAGAAAAAGGCAAGTCCTTTCTTAAAAATTTAGGCTACAAGGTCAGGAATTACAGAAACGGCATAGAGCATAAATTCTGGAGATGGAAAGTTGCTGATTACTATAAAAAGAAAGGATATAAAGTTTATATTGAAAAAGAACGCAACGGCAAAGCAGACATAGTGGTTAAGAACGGCAATAAGACCATTGCCGTTGAGATAGAAACAGGTAAATCAGACGCCATAAGAAACATTCAAAATGATTTGGCAGCGGGTTTCGACATGATAGTTTCGGTTGCCACAAACAAAGCCACTGAAGAGAAGATAAAGAACGATTTAATAAAAAGCAATTTAAACACAAACGAAAAGATTAAAGTAATTTCGGTCAAGGGTTTTGAGATGCCTTCCTGATTTTTTAGACAAATCACTATGCCTTTCACTTACCCGTCATAAATCCGCTAATCAGAAACATCCTAATCTCAATCCAAAATCTGAAAAGCTTCTACCGTAAATTAGCACAATCTATTTAAAAGTATAAAACTCAATCTAAATAGAACATAAGTTAAAAAGGTTCTTTTATTAGAACTAAAAACTGAAAAAATCGGAGAGTATCTCCATTGTGTATTCTAAAAAGGCTTATTTCAGCTTTTATGAGGAGTTTTTTCCTGAAAGAGGATTTCTAAACGAGTTTTGTTAGTTGAGACTGTTTCTTCAAAGTTTCCATAGAAAGCGAGGTGATTAAAAATGACGAAACTATAAGAGACATTGAAAAGGCGTCGGGACTGAAATTAAAGTCAAAAAGAAAGGAGATACCATGAATTTATTTGCGTGTTCAGGTGTAGTTGCAAGGCATTTTGTAATCAATGGTGACAGAAAGATTCTGAAATTCACTGTTGCGACTGAAAAGAGAAATGGACAGGATCGCAACAACGTAGATTACGTGCCGTGCGTTATTTTCAATCCTGATGAGGAAACAATAGGCCTTATACAGGACCAGGCAATTGTGGAATTTACAGGCAGGGTAAAAAGTTTCAAATTCCAGGTTACAGGAGAAACAAATTACCGCACAGAAGTTGTTGTAAACGCAAGAAGCCTCAAGGCTCTTTAGTTCTGTACGAAGTTCTCAGACAGAGGGAGTGGCTTAAATAAAATGCTGCTCCCTTTTTTTTATTTTGCAGAAACAGAAGTAGACTCTTTTTTATGGAGGTAATTATGAAAAGCTTGGATTACATATCCCAAAGAAAGCAGAAAATTCTGAAGATGATAGAGACAGACCATAAAATAGATGCAGATCCATATGACAATGTTGCAAGATTAAAAGAAATAGAAAAAATTGAAAAAATCCTAAAAAGGAAATCAAGAAAGGACACCAAAATGTACAGTCCAATGCTAAATCCTGAATTCGTGAGGGTGCTTTACAGGTTAAAGAGAGCTTATAAAAAGCCAATGACTGAGATAGCAGAGGAATTAATAGCACAGGCATTAAGAACAGCTGATAAGGAATTTGTATGTAATGTATGTGTTCATGAGAAAAACAATAAGTGTAAGGAATGTTATCTTTCTTATGGCAAAAACGGCAAAAACAAAAGTATCAGCAGTGTCAAAAATCCATAAAGAAAGGAGGTGAACAAGATGAACTTGAATGAATTGGGAAACGGCAAGACCATCCTTACGGTTGTTGGAGAAGAGATTGAAGTCAATGCCTCTGACTCTGTTAAGGAAACTGTAAAAAGAATTCTTCAGGAGAAAGGTATTGATTCCTTTACCATCCTGGTTGACGGCAAAGAGATTAGTTCAACAAATGACCTGCCGGAAACCTTTGATGAACATGACATCGAGGTTAAAAGGTACGTCAAGGCAGGCTGCTAAAGCCTTTTCTCTCGGACGGGGGGAGAGATGAATTTCTCTCCCCTCATTATTTAAGAAAGGAGGTGTCAAAATGATAGACTTAAAACTCATAAACCAAGCACAAAGAAAATCAGAAATAATAGAAATCATAGATTCCTCATGGCGCAACTATGTAAAAAACCTGGAAGACGCTATATTCACAATTCCTTTCAAAGGCAATTATAATGCTTTAATAGAAGATAATCACATGCTTATTAAAGGTTATTGTGGTTTGCTCCTTATAGACAAAGTGTGTTTTGACCATAAAACTTACCTTTTAAAAAATCATGTTAAGCATGACCCTTTCAGAATATATGGAGTGTATAACAACAGAGGCCATTTTGAAAGCTTTGTGTCGCGACCAGAGATAGGCTTTCACTATTCAGGTATGAGTGGACAAGGACATCCTATATGCACAGGAGACATTGAATATCTCAGCCCGGGTTCTTTTGATTCACTAAAAGAAATATCCTCGAGGATAATAAACTCTTTCCGGTTGATTAATATGGGCTCTTTAGGAACAGTAATTTTGCCTGATAATTATGCGAGGCTAAAAAACATATTTTCAAATCAACAAGAGGACGCTAAAGCAAAGTTTGAGAAACTGCTTGCCGAAGGGTTAATCGAAGAAATCTTTTGAAGGAGGTGAAGAACAATGCTTCAGGGTGTTATTTACGATAGACAAAACATGATAAGAGATTTAGCAATACCTAAGGTAGCTTCAGTAGTAGGTTGTGGAGGCACGGGTTTCTGGACAGCAATTTTTCTTGCGATGTCCGGAGTAGAGGAGTTAATCCTCGTTGATAATGACACTATACAAGTTTCTAATCTTAACAGACTGCCGTTAAATGAAAATTGCGTGGGAATGAAAAAAACTGCTGTTATTAAAGAATTTATTGGTGAGATAAGAAAGCCGATGAGAATTGAGCTTCATGACAAAAGGATAGAAAAGCCTAAGGACTGCACGATACTTCGTGGCGTTATTTTCTGCTGCACAGACAACCTGAAGAGCCAGCAGATTGTCTGTGCTTACTGCAAGAAAAATGACATTCCATATCAGAGAATAGGATACGATGGCACAATCTTGAACGTGTCAAAGGCTTTTCCTCTTTCCTTTGAAGAGCCGACCAATCAAGGCTATACCATAACGCCATCATGGGTAATACCGGCAGTATTTGCCGCAGCAGCAGGCGTTTCATCTAAGCTATACAAAGAGTTATGCATCATGGATGACATTGGCAAGATTCACATTCAGAATTGCTCTTATGTTAATGAGAAAATATTGGATGACGCAAAAGAAGAAGAAAGAGAATACGTAATTGAGAACATTCATGACTACATGCCTGATGGCTATGGTTACTGTGATGACTGTAGTAGGTGCGATGACTGTGATAGAGTTGACCCCGATACCGGCTATGGTTACTGCGAGGAGTGTGAGATGAGGTATGACGAAGAAGAAATCAATCAAATAAAGGAGGAAGCCATGCAAGAAGGATTGAAGCAGGCAATAGAGCAAATTAGTTCAGGAAACATTGAAGATGAAGCTTTACAAACAGCTATTGAGAATTGGCTAAAGAATAGGCATAGAAAGGAGGTTAAGAGATGATTAGTTTAGACAACGATTCGAATAAAAACAGTAATATGCTTGACGTAAAAGTGAAGAACTACAGTGAATGTGGCTATTGCCTTGAAGTAAAGAATAAAGTAGTTCTTAACATTCCCTGGGCAATATGGAGTCAATGGATGTATCTTTCCCAACACATGGGCAGTAAGGAATGGGGTGCTGTGTTCTGGGTTAAAGACAATACTATTACTCACTTCAAGATACCAAAACAGGAAGTAAATTCAACTGAATGTGAGTTCAAAGAGGAACTTGGCGGTGATGGAATGGTGCATTCCCATCACAACATGGATGCTTTTCATTCCTTCCAGGATGACCGTCACGCAAGAAATCTATATGAATACAGCATTGTGCTTTCAAACGCAAAAGGATACGAAGCCACAAAAAGAATGAAACTGCCATGTGGAGGATTTGGCTATGTAAAGGTTGAGATGTACCTTATTGGATGTCCTGACGTGGACCTTTCGAAAATAACCGAGAAAAAACATGAATTTATCCCAGAAACCTATCGCAGAGATGAACGCCGACAGCAGTTGAACTTTGGAACAGAGGAATCCCCATGCTATGAATGTGTTAGTCATGACTGTGATAACTGTGAATTCTTTGATATCAATAACATACCTTGTGCAGATTGCGATAACTTCAAATGTAAGACATGCAAGTTTGCTGTTGGCAGAGATGTTGGAGACATACTGGCTTTCTGTGATTTCTGCGAGCATGATGAATTTTGTAATTCATGCCTAAAACTAGCTGAATATCTTCGCAATTATCCAGAAGACAAAAAACACTTTGAATATTTATTGACGGATAACCTATAAGTTAATCAAAAATTTACAGCAGGGGAAGTTGCTGGTCATCTCAAAACCAGCCCCTACGAGGGTGAGACACCCTTCTCACTTGTCTTATGAATGGACAAGGACATCAGCGGGGAAAAGCTCATACTAACACTACTACTAAAAACTCCTAGGCATGAGGATAAACTGCCTCATTATACGAGGAGGTGCACAATGAAAAAGTCAATTGTAGATGGGATTTATCAAGATTCTGAAAACTGGAAATCAGGAGAACCAAAATTACCGTTCAGTTCGCTAAGCGATCTCATAAGCAGACTGGCCAATCCTGAAAGAGGCACATGGAAATCAATTGATAACATTGAGATTATAGAAGCAATCCTTACTCAGCTCAACAGTTTGAAAGTAATATTAAGGGTTTATCCTGATTTTGAAAGGAAAGTTGCAAAATGCCACGTTGAAATTATTAATCACAGAGCTTACTTTAATGGATCGAGCAAACCTTTATTTGACTTAACAGATGAGAACTGCGGTGGATTGAGGATCAACGTGTATGGCAAAAGGCCTGAGCTTCTGGTAGATTTTCGGAGAGATGGCTGGGAAAGCTACATCTTTATAGTTTAGTTGAAAATTTGGGAAAGTATGTACAGAAATAATTCCTAAAGCCAGGGTTAAACTGGTAAAAAGTAGGGGTGATAGAAATGATAATGGAATCGAGACGTACGGAGATAAAAGAGTTGGCAAATGGACAAAAATGCTGCCACTACTGTCAAGGTGAGGTCGAAGAGGGAGCCAAGCATCATGTTTATTTGGAGAATTCTGGTAACGATCATCTTAAACGAATTGAACTATGTCTCACTTGTGCTGAGAAAAATATTGAAATGTATATAAATATACTTAAGAGGCAGTTGGAAAAGATAAGAGAGGTGCTAAGGGAAAAAGATGTAATACAGGTGTAAAGATCTGAAAAGTAAACGTGGCGTGCTGTAACATTTATTAGATTTTCAGAAGTTCCCGCCTTGAGAAATCAGTCATTCTACTCTTTTTTATTTCTGCCACAAATTAGCACAATCTATTTATGTATCTTTTTCTTTCTTATGAAAAAAGAAGATGCAGATAAATGGCTGAAAAAGGGAGAGGAAAGAATAGTAGTGTTGCGAATAGTGACCAAGCCAATGATACCGACAGAAAAAATACTAAAAGCGCTTTTGGAAAAACCATAGACCTCACTTTCTCTACTTTTAAACAGAGCGAGGCAAAAGACCTGTTGAAAATCTCAGAAAAGTGTAATCTTATTTTGAATGATAAATGTCCTATATGTAAGAGAAAAATAACAGAAAAGAATCTTGGTTCGACAATTCCTGCTGGAAAGAAGGTATTATTGATTTGTGATAGGTCTGGACATTTTTCTCAAATGATTTTTCAAATAATGTTATGGAATAATAGCATGAATCCTAATTTTACTTCCAAGTCATTAAGGAAGCTTAAGGATTATCTTAAGAAAAATAGGCTAAGGTAGATGATGCAATCCTTGAGCATGAACTTGAGACAAAGAATAGCTTAGAATACTTGCTGCCAGAATGGATTCGCATACTGAAGAGGTATTTCAGTAAGACCTACGACCCACGAAAAACGGAATTTTATGATTAAAAGCTTGGAGAAAAGCTCGCACATTTGCTTTATTCCATTTTATTCCAAAAAGCGGAATAAAGGTTTCTTCCGCTTTATTCCGGCTTATTATATGTATTATTTTTTTATGGCACTGGAATAAAGCCAGAGACAAATTCATCAATTAGACGAAACAGGATACCAATACATGCCTTGCTCTAACAAACACAGTGTTAGTTCAGCTCTTAGTTGTTCTTTGCTAATTTTCATTTTCTAACATGACAAGGGACAGATTTGGTTGAGAAAAGGTCAAGGGACTCCAAGGGTAAATGAAAACCCTTTGAATTTGAACTAAACCCAACCTCTGACAAATCTCTAACCTCTGCCCTTGATGATTTTGTTATTTCTTTTATACGCTAAAGTAGAGAGTGTAGTTTTTATAATTTTCGCTCCTGGCTTGCCGCCGCATTCAGAATTTTTTGCTTTTTAAAATCTGCCCAAATAACTGACTATTTTTTAGATTTTGATCTACTTTTGAACGCTTCAAGCCATTTCTTTAAATAATAATTTTATATATAACAAATTTACAGAGAACATTATAGATAACATATTACAACAAAATTTATATAGTCCCTTAGTCACTTTAAAGTTAAATCATATTTTGATGTTTAAAAAAATTTAGGGACTAAGAAATGAAGAGAACAAGAAGAGATACTTTAAAAAGATATATTTTCAGTAGTAGTTCTTCAAGATTGTTTCTAAATATAATTTTATAGGTGTAACTTATGAGAAAGAATACAAAAGAAATGGAATTACTTTTCAAAAAGAAAAATAATGGTTATATATTTTATAACAATTTAAAATTGATTGAAAGGGGGTTTAAGTAAAAAAGAATGAAAAATCTTATGAAAAAGAAAGTTAATATCTTTGGTAAAAAGATTTCAGTGTTTGTGATTGCTTTGTTTGCTGTTGCGTTGGTTAGTGCGGCTTTGGTTACTTATTTATCTGGAACGGTAATTGGAGAAGTAGAAGTAAAATCACCAATGGTTACAGGAATTTCATTGGGTTTACCAAGTTGGTCAACAACACAATGTCTAAACACAGACCCTGATGACTCAAAGTTCGGTGAAATGGTAGATTGCTTCCCTGAAGGTGTTGAGTCAGATGGTACTACTATCATAAAGGATTGGGAAGAAAGTAATTGGGAAAAGACAGAAGCACCACTTCATCTTGATGATATGTATACTGGGCAAGAAAAAACATTCACGCTTTATACAATGAGTGAGAATATAGCAGGTGTAGAAATCATAGGATATGAAGAAGCTATTGTAACAAATCCATTAGGAGTAACTTGTGCTGATTTTGAGAGTGTGGTAGTTAGAACAGATAGTATTTATGGTGGTCTTGGATATGGAAGAGAAAATAATGCACTTGAAATCTGTGTTCAGAATGGACCAAATAAAGTGAAATTTGATTCTAAAGGCGTGGGAGCACTAAGTAAATGGGGTGCAGGAGAAACAGATGTAAGTGAAATGGTAGTTACTTTCAATAATGTAATTGGAACATATACATTCACATACAGAGTTATTCCAGTAGCATAAACAAATAATTTATTTTTTATTTTTTCCTATTAATTTTTTAAGGAAAAACAAAGAGGAGAAATGAAACCCTCTTTTGTAGAGGGTCTTTCATATTCAATAAATCAATCAATCAAAAAGCATGAAGAAAAAAATAGTAGTGATAAGCATAATAATATCAGTTCTCTTAATTGGAATTGTGTCTGCTGGATTAGTTGGTTATCTTTCTAATATGGTTACGGCGACTGTTGAGGTTAAAGGTCTTGTGTTTTATGCGAACTCTGAAAAAATAATTCTCTTTGATGAAGAAGTTAAAAAATTATCAATTAATGAATTTAGTGAATCAATATCACATTATACAATAAAAGATGGAGAATCAGAAGTATTTTGGACAGAAAAATTTGATGAATCTTTAGATTTTTATAAACTAGAATTAAAATTATATGTCAGAGCTAAAATAGTGGAAGGAGAGATTCCAAAAGAGCTTGATTTGATATTTGGATATTACAAAGGAGATAATACTTATGAAATCTGCAAAGGAACTGTTTCAATAGATTCAAATGAATTAAGGCAATATTCTACAACTTGTCCGGGTTCATCTGAAATTCATAATTTAGATGGATTTTATTATGAAATTAAGGGAAAAGCAACACCAAATGTAGATACAATGATTTCCCTTACTAATCAAGAAACCAAAGTAGAAGTGGTGGGGGTTGCTAATTAAAATGAAAACAAAAACATCATTGAAGAAAGCAGGGATTTTATTAATTGGAATTTTATTAGTATTCTCCATAACATCATTAGTATCAGCTGATAGAGTAATAGACAACATTGAAGGAATTTATATTGATGATTTTGTGGCTGGAAGTACTGCTCAGGCAAATTTTAGTTATGCTTATTTAAGAGATAGGCCTGAAAATCCTGATGATTCTCCCTTGATTTTTAGGATAAACATAACTTCAAGTGATGATAAAAATTTCCCTGTCTGGAAAGGTGATTTTGAAGTTAGTGGATTTATTAAAAGATATATTCTTTTTGGGTTAATTCCTGTAGGTGAGGAACATTTTACTTGTAACGAACAAGAACCTCAAACAATAATCCATCCTCTAGGAAATGAAACAGTAAATGTAAAGAACGGAACTTTCTATTGTTTTGATCCAGAAGGGAATTTAGATTTTGGAGACTTTAATTCTTATGATAAAGTTTTCCTTAATATAAAATCACATCCTGCTTTATGGCCTGGAGAATATGGTTTAAGTGTTGAACTTTATTATTTAACAGATACTTATTTCCCAATTGTAAATATTTTGGATAAATCTTATTTTGATAGATATTTCAGGGATGGAAGTTATGTTGATTTTGATGTAGAGATTATTGATGTAAATCTAAATGATTATTGGGCAAAGATAATTACACCAAATAAAAATTTTAGTTTTTATAAAGAAAAAAAACAAGGTCATGAAAATATTTATGAATTTTTTTTCCAGACTATTCCAAATGATATTATTGAAGGAGATTTTGAGGTTTTAGTCACAGCAGTTGATGATTTTGGAAATAATGCAACAGACAACACGACAATAAAAATTGATTTAACTGCTCCAACAATAGAATTATTATCTCCTGAAGAAGGAGAAGTCTATAGTGAAATACTTCCTATTGAACTAAATGTAACTGATGAAAAATCTGGAGTAAATAAAAACTCTGTTAAGTTTAGATTAAGAGAGATTGTAAATGGAACAATTTGCCCTGAAACAGGAGTTCCAATTGGAAATTATTCCTGTGTAAAAACTGGTTGGTTAAATATAGAATTTGACGAAATAACTGAAACATTTACAAAGCAATTAAACACAACCGAACACAATCTTTCAAGTGGCGAATATTGGTTTGACGCCAGTGCAGAAGATATTTTAGAAAATTTAGTATATTTAGAATAATGGAAAAAATAATTTTAAGTTTAATTATTTGTATTTTTTTGATTAGTATAGTTAATGCTGTTCCAGTTTGTATAGATAAAACCTCTCCATCTCCCCCTTCAAATCTTACAGTTTCAGGAGAAGTAGGAAACATAGTTTTAACTTGGAATGCTGCAATAGACATTCCAGAATGCAGTGGAATTGCTTACTACGATGTTTATAGAGATGATATTAAAATAGGAAATTCTAATTCATTAAATTTTACAGATAAGGATATTTCTTATGGAACTACTTATTCTTATGCTGTTAGCGCTGTTGATTTAGTAGGACATAAAGGCCCAAAAATAACAGGAAATATAACTTTATCTAGAGGGGGTATAACAAGAATATCTGTTGGAGCTACAGCAGACCTAGACGGAGTCGAGTCAACTATTCCTTATGATTTAGGTACATTAAAAGAAGAGCAAACAGTTAAAGTAAAAGAAAATGATAAAATAATTTTTAACATTAACGATGAAAACCATCTACTCGAAGTAAAGGATATAGGAAATAATTATGTTAATATAACAATAAGCTCAGATACATTAACAGAAATAATTTCAGTAGGCGAGACAAAAGAAATAGATGTTGATAGAAATGATGTAGCAGATTTGTCAGTTAGCCTTATTGGCATAAGTATTGATACAAAAGGAAATAAGGAAGCTACTCTAATTCTTAAAAAAATTGAAACGAGATTAAATGAAACAAGCAAAGAAGAAGAGCCATTGGATCTTAATGTCGCTCAGGAAGAAAAAGGCTTTTTCCCAGGGATTACAGGAGCAGTTGTAGGCGCTCTTGGTCCAGCAGGAACAATAGGTGTTCTTATATTTATTATTGTAATAGTTGCTATTTTAATATTTGTTATTATGAGGAAAAAGAGGAATAAATCCTACCAGTAATCCAATCAATCCGCAATCAGAGCAGTCTTTTATGAAATTTAGGATTAGCTTCTTGTTTTTCTTGATTATTTTCTTATCTTCTCTTAGTTTTCTCAGTGCCTTTTCCTTCTTTTAAAGCAGCAATAGACCTTCTTAGCCCTTCAATCTTGCCGTTCAGCGAGCACATTCTCTTTTTGAAGTTTAATGCCTTTGAATTAAACATTTCTCTAACTCTATTATTAATTGTTGTATGTATGAAAGCCAACAAGCCCTGCTTTTCAAGCTGTCTATTTACTTCTTTTTCTATTGCTTCGTTTACTTCTTTTGATATGTCAATTTCCATTTTTCCTTATCTTTTTGCTCTTCTATTTCAACCCTCCCTTAAAGTTAAAGTTCTTCCACTTCTCGTAAGCACGAAGAATGCAAAGCCAAGGGTATGCAAGGCATCTATCTATGAATTTTATTATCGAGAGGGACATTTTTAGCTTATGGAAAACCAAACGGACTCCCAATTTAATTAATCTGTTAGTTTATTATGAAGTTCCTTTATTGTTATACTTAATCTACACTGACTACTACTTAAACTTTTTGGCGATAGAGTAGACGTCTGTTTTGAGATTGTAAAGGGGGCCTTGAAGACCAAGAAAGTTAAGGATTGAGGTTTCTACTTTAGTTTGCTATAATATAAAATCGAAATGGTGGATGTTATGAATTTCGAAATAGAACAGGCAAGAAGAGAGTTTTTTAATAACTGCGAGTATGTTGTTAGGGCCCCAGCCTGCATTTTTTTTGAAGGCGATAGATTTTCTTCAAAGGCTAAAGTTTTACCAATTCCACAATATGCCTATGCAGGGATTGAAAAAGGCAAATTTAAGCAATTTGAATATGAAGAGTTTAATAGCGATTATAAGAATTTTTACATGATATTAAAATTGTTTGATCCTAAGCAAGATCTAAAAGAGATTTTAAAGCAGGATCCATTCAAACTCTATGCTGAGAAATTCATAAAAGAAGAACAGAGCCTCCAACCAATAACACCTGATGCGGTTTCTCCTAACCGTAGATTATTTTATTATCCCAAATTTCTTAATAAATTTTTTAAAGACGAATTGGTAGAAAGGAAAGATAACATCAAAAAAATAAATTCAAAAAAATCCAAGGAGTATTTTAAAGTAAAGGTATGGTCGGATATTAAGTTCGAATCCGGGTTATGCGAAAGTTCTGCTATTGCTACAGCTGTTGCCTTGCTTCTTTTCCTGGAATTAAATTTATTAGATAGGGATATAGCTAGAAAAAGAACATTGTCATATCTAGATAAATTAAGAGTAGATTTAACAGAAGAAGTGGTTATCGATTATGATTTTATCCGTATTTTTGGTATTGCTCAAGCCCTGGATTTCTTTTCAAATGGGGCATCCGTCTCTGCTTCTCTGTTGGGATGCGCTCGGCAACAAGAAATTATTAACTATGAATGCCTTATTTATGATAGATTAGAGAGTTTTTTCAAATCATTTCATAAGATTAGAGATTCAAAAGACAAGCCCCGAGTAAATGAGAAGATAAAGGTCTACTTTGATATGTTCAGATTTAAAGATTTGTTTTCTAAGATTCATAAAGCTGAACCTTTATTTAAATGGAATTACGAAAAATTGGATTTTAAAGAAAAGTTATCCCTTTCCATTATAAAACGATTCTTAATGAGTGTTTTTGATAAGAAATTAGACCCAATGTTAACTCCAACTAATCCTAATATGAAGAGTTGGGAAATTTTTTGGGGAGTTTATGCTGTTTTGGCAGAGCCAGAGCTGACAGCGCTTTGTGAGAGGTATCCTGAAAAACATCTATTCAATATCGACGCAGGAAAGACTTCATATTTTGATGTAATTTACAGCTCAAGAAAACAGGGATGGGGAGCTAAAGGTGTGGGATTGATAAGTTTTGAGAAGCCTAAAGAGGCAGGAAAACCAGCACCTAGTAAGAAAGAATTTGAAGAGAAAAAGCCAGAAGTTATAGAGAAAGGAGCTAAAGAGGAAAAGGTAGAATATGAAATATGGATGCCAATTGAAAATAATGAAGGTTGTGAATGCGAAAAAGTAAACCAAAGCGTAGTAGAAGAACGATTTGAAGAATTAAGAAAAGGCCATAAACTTTTCATAGATAATAGGTATCGATATATCTACATAAATGGAAAAAAGGTAAACATGGTGACTATTGCTAGAAGAAATAAAAAAACTAAGAAAATAAAACACGAAGATGTAAAGATAAGCTTTATAAAATACAATCTATTAATTTGGTTCTTACAAAATAAAGATAAATTGTTTAATCATGAAAGGCTTTATAAAATTGGGTGGTCTAATCCGGATAAAAGCACAGAAGAGGTGGATTTAGGGGTCAGTTATAAAGAAAGCTTAAAAAACCAAATTTCTATCTTAAATGCAATTTTTAAAGCATTGGGGTTAAGTAAAAATTTAAAAATTGAGTCAGAACGTCCATTGGGATACTATTGTGAAGGGAATTGTGATTTTCGTATATTGAAAAAAATCAATCCCGAGAATACTTCCCTTTAGGAAGCATTTGTGGAAGTTCGTATTTTGTTAATATACTGTTTATCCTTTCTCTAGTCTTTTCACTCCACTGTATACCATTTCTATAACTCAATATTAAGTCCTTCACAGTTTTCAAGCGACGTCCCCCTACTCTCCCTCTAAAAAGAAGCATATTGTAAAGTCCGGTAGGTATTGGGGTTTCTATTTCAATTTTATGAATAAATGTCTTTAGTGTAGTATTAAGAGTAGGCTTCCAGTTGGCTCTCTCCTTTATTCCTGCCTCAATTTTCTCTTCAATCATGTTTTAAATAAGGTATTTCTAGTTTTTAACCTCAGTAGATATTTTCTCTTAATAAATCTTTCGCTTAAGATTTTACTTTATTTTACTTTCATTAGACTTTTATATTACTTTCATATATTATACTTTCTTCTAGAAACTCAATTAAAAACGCAATCGCAACAGAAAAAGACAAAGATACACAAATGAAAGATGAAAGGGGGTGAATAAAAATGAGAGACGAACATTATTTTAGTATGAAGCATTTACCAAGTCTACCAGACGTGCCTGACTTGCCAGCCTTGCCTAAAACAGACAGTAGTCACATTGACTTGCTGAGAAAAAGTTTGCCCAAAGCGTCAAATTACAATTTGCATCTTGGCCATAACTTTACATTCAACCGTTTCGATAATTGTGTCTTCCATGTTAATGTCTACATCAATGGTAAAGAGAAATGAAAGATTGGGCTGAGGTAAGGCACAGAAATTATAAGAGAGGTGATCAAAATGGAACAAAAAGAAAAAAGCAGAATTATACGTCAAATATTGGATAAAGGAACTACAAAAAAATATCACGACTTCGGTGCCGGCTGGATTAAGATGATATGGTATAGGGCGATTCCTTTTCCATCAGAAATGCGCTTAAAGGAAAAACTGACTTCACAAACAAGAAGAATACTTTTTGAAAGGGTGTTTCTGTCAATACCGGTTTATAAAAATGTAGATAACATATATAACAATTCTTTTTTCAAGCCGGTATTTGAACTGAAGTCGTCAGAAATAGATTACAAAGTGTGGATTAACATCTTCAGCCAGGTCTACGTTCATGCAGTAGGGAAAGAGGACAAGGTGTTTCATTTGGTTGAAAATGTAAACAAAGGCATGGACAGAATCTGGTCTGGTGAGAAAGGTGAATCAGCAGCAGAGCATCTCGGTAAATTTATAGGAGCATTTGAAAAGAAGAAATAATTGACTGCGTTGGGTAAAAAGGAGGGTTAAAATGGACTTACTATCTTATATTATAGATTCAGTAGCAGATTTCATTTCTGACCTCAATACCAATATCCACATATTTGTAATCAGGATGGGATTATGCTTAACGATAACTACTATTGCTATGGCATCTGTTTGGCAATATATAAGAATTGGAAGTTCACATTTCATTCAGGTTTGTATTATGTTTGCTGCAATTGGCATCATGCACATTTTTGATATAGAAGAATTTGTAGACATAATACCAAGTAGTTCTACTGTCATTCTTTTCATATTTTTCTTTCTATGCATGATGTTTTTGCCAGCGATACTCCCTTTTTGGATTACTCCTAAATATGGCTATCAGAAAATCTTGAGGCCTATTCTATACATAGTTGTATGGAGTTTATTTTTTATACAGTTAATTCTTGCATAGGAGGGAACTATGTGGAAATTACTCAGATTAATAAATAAGTATTTAGGGAAAGAACATAAAACTGTCAGAATACTTGAACAGTCAAATCTACCTTTAGAAAAGAATGACTTGGCAGTGCCTATAAACAAACAAAAGATATTCAAGCAACCAATCTCAGTCACTGATAGAGGCTTTACTTCTCGTTTAGAGCTTAGTAAAGAAACAGAAGAAGGAATGGATGTTTATACAGAAGAACCAATAATCATTGCCTGTTGTGGAAGAGCAATCTGGGAAAGTGAAATTGGGGGAAGATGTGATGTATGCGGAGGATACGAATGTAAAGACCATGTGCTTCATTGTAAAAGTTGTTCCAAATGTTTGTGTCTTAAACATACATATTTCTTCGAAGACCCAACAACAGGTACTGTTGTTCCATATTGTCTGGAACATTTTAAAAAAGCAATTTTTAACTGCAATACCTGGCAGATAAGTGATAAATAAAAGAAAATAAGGAAAAAACAATGGACAGATCTGGTTTCAACAATCCTTTATTAAAGGGTTCTCAAAATAGAAAAACAAATTTTATTGGTCTTGAAAGTGCCTTGTATGTAAGGAAATTGGCACAAGAAGCAGGAGCTGAGAACGATAAATTTGTAATCAATTCCCTTAAAATTATCAGGGCTTTTCCAAATAACCAATATCTTATCAATAAAGAAATTAACAAAATAGAAAGAAGACTGGTGGGAAGAATTCTTTTTAATCAATCGCAAAAGAGCATTTTTGGACCTTTGCCAAAACAAGGAGTTTTTAAAGGGAATGTCTTTTTTGGCGACGTGTTTGGCGCGCAAAACGTCAGGTTTTTTCTTGATCATTCCCAGATAAACCAGAATCTGTTGGTTGTGGGCAGAGCAGGTTCTGGCAAGACCACTCTGCTTATGAACGTTGCAAGCCAGCTAATGAATCAAGGCATTCCTTGCTGGATGATTGATTTTAAGCAGGATTATAGACAACTCCTACAGTACCATCCTGACTTAATTGTGATAAGATGGAAAGACATAAGATTCAACCCTCTTGAACCAATTGGTGATCCCATTAGCCATTTACAAACTTTTCTTGACATATTTAGACAGTGTTTCAAGATAAGCTCAGAATCAATGGACCTTTTAACTGATTGTTGTGAACAATTGTATAGGGATTTTGGCGTATTCAATGGGAGCAAGTCCTATCCTACTTTGATAGACTTACATAATTTACTTTTGAAAAAGCTAAAAGATAAAAATACCCCGACATCAACAAAAGACAAAGCCAGAACCTGTTTAAATATAACAAACTCAATTATAAAAAGAATAGGTAATTGTATAAACGTTTCTAGTGGTTTTCCTTTAGATAAATTATTAAAGAGGAATATAGTTTGGGAACTGAATGGATTAAGTCAGAATTTACAATCATTGTTTCTAAAAATTTTATTAAATAAGGTTTTTGATTATAGGATTGTGAAGGCTGAAAGAGGCAGTTTAAGAAATGTGATATTATTTGATGAAGGAAAAATGGTTTATGGTAAAGGGAAAGAAAATGTTGGTAGGTCTTTAGGAGTGGATTTTATGAAGCAACGGACTACTCAAATAAGGGATTTTGGTGTTGGCTTGATAATAGCTGACCAGATTCCTTCAACACTTTCTGATTTCATCAAAGCGAACGTGCATACTATGATTTGTTTACATCTAACTTACGGTAGAGACATAAACGAGATGAAATCCGCCATGGGAGTTAATGATGAGCAAAGCATAGAAATCCGTCGTCTGAAGGTTGGCGAGGGCATTGTGAAAACAGTTGAGCATCCTTTTTGTTTCAAGATTCGTCTTCCAGAAGCTCGAAAAATGAGACATATTAAAGATGATGAACTGGAATGTTTAATGAAACCCATGCTTTCAGTTCTTCAATCCGAGGCTGCTCCTCAACAAGAATTTGAAATGACAAAGATTGAAGAAGTACCAGAAATCATGGATAAAGAGCCACGTATAACTCCAAAACCCTTAGAAGAATGGAGAGATTTCTTAATTCATATAAAAAAGTATGCTGATTACAATGTCTCAAGATTGTATGACAGTTTTAACATTTCCAGACGAAGAGGAAACAAAATGAAAGAGCAGTTAAGAAATAACGGACTGATTGAACAGATAAGAGTTCACGTTCCAGGACAAAGCAAAAGACCAGCAATGCATCTTAAAGTAACAGAGAAAGGAGAAACATACATAAATGGCAATGACAGAAAAGAGAAACAGTAATAAGCCTATGCGATTGGCAGGCAAGGGCGGGAAAGAACATCGTAAATATCAGAGTTTAATTAAAGAACATTTCGCTAATTTAGGAAAAATTGCATTAGTCGAGGCGTATATCAACGGGAAAAACATAGACGTATTTGTACAAGATATTGAAACCAAGAAATCCATTGCAGTTGAAATTCAGTTAAACAAAAACCCAAAACTGGCATTTGAGAACATAAAAAAGGATTTCAAAGCCGGCTGTGATGAGATTCTATTGATATTTAAGAAATTAGCAGATTTAAAAACTGTGAAAAAGAGTGTATTCAAAGAAATTGGAAAAGAAAAGATTAAGAGAATCCAGTTTCGTCTGATTGATGATTTTACTTCTGACTTTATTCCTAAGGGATACAAAAACAGTACATATAAAAAGCCGGAATAAAGTGTAAGAAACCTTTATTCCGAAAAGTGGAACAAAGCAAATGTGTGACCTTAAACAGCAAGAGAAAAAAATGAGAAAGATAAAGAAAAACCTTGATATTGATGTTGAAGTTAAATTCATACCTTTTCCTTGCGAGGATGCAAGGCAGGAGGCCTATCGCACACATGCGAGGTTGTGGCTGAGAGCAAGAGAAAGGGAATTAAAATCAAAAGAGAGAATATTCTCTAGAATCGGAAGTAAAAAGAGCGTCAATCAGAAGCATAAAATTCCCGCCTTGACAAATCCCACCCTATAGTTTACAATAAGCAACAAAATACAAACTTTTTTTAATGAAAGGAGGCATTATGAAAACCGCTATATATATAAGAGTATCAACGACGCAACAGATTGACCGCGAATCCTTACAAACGCAGGAAGAAAGGCTAAGACAGTATTGCAAGATTCACGGTTATAGCATTTATAAAGTCTATCGGGAAGAGGGCGTTTCTGCCAAAGACATCAAAAGACCCAAACTGGAAGAATTAATACAGGATATTGAAAACAAGAAAGTACAGGTAGTTTTGGTTGTAAAACTTGACAGGATTACTCGTTCTCTAAAAGACCTGATTAATTTGATTGAGTTTTTCCAGCAGCATGACATCAAACTTATTTCGTTAACGCAGAACATAGACACAACCGGAAGCATGGGAAGATTCATGCTTAATTTGCTTGGTGCAGTTGCTCAAGTAGAAAGAGAAATGACTGCTGAAAGGGTTAGCGAAGACATGCACCATCGTGCTTTGGCTGGCAAGTGGAATGGAGGAATCATACCTTATGGCTACACAACAAGAGAAAAATTTATTGAAAAGTTAAAGACACAACACTTAAAAGAAGAGCAGATTTTAAAACAGGCTGACAAGCTTACACCAGACGGGAAGAAACTTTTTCCTGAGCCAGAAGAAGCATCCTTAGTGAGGAGAATTTATCAGCTTTACCTCGAACACAAAAGTTTAAGGAGATTAACGCATTGGCTGAACACGAAAGGTTATAGAACAAGAAAGGGCAAAACATGGGCAACACCTTCTATAAGAAGAATTCTTATCAATCCTACATACATAGGCAAGATGTGGTATGGGAAACGCAAGACAGATTTAATAACCGGCAAGCTCAATCAGGTAATGCCTGAAAAATGGAAAATAGTGAAAGGCCAGCACGAAGCCATAGTATCTGAAGATATGTTCAACAGAATTCAGAAATTGTTGAAATCAAGATTTATGAAGCCGACCAAAGCACAACATGTCTATCTGCTTTCAGGTCTGCTGAGATGTGGTAAATGTAATGGTAGAATGTTTGGCTATACTTACAGAAAGAAAATCAAAAACAAACCAAGAAAACCAGCAAGGGAGTATTTTTATTACAGGTGCCAAAACTCAATACAAAAGGGCGCTTCAGTATGTAAAGGCATGGTCCTGCCTGGGCAGGTAATAGATAAGGTCATTACAGATATAACACTTGGTTTGGCACAGGACAAGAATTTTCTGCAGGATAAGGAGAAAATGCTTAAAGCATTAAGGCAAGAGGCAAAGCCAAGCAAGCCGGAAGTCCAAGAGGAAAAGAAAGGGCTTGTTTTGGAAGAGCAGAAATTAATGGATAAAAGAAATGTATTGCTTGAAAAGCTTGAAAATAGTATAATAGATGACGCTGTTTTTGAAGAGCGTTTTAATTTAGTGAAGGAGCAGCTTGAATCAGTAAGGGCAAGGCAGGCAGAACTTGCATTGCAAGGCGAAGAATTTAACCTTCAGGAGATTGCCTTGCAGGCATCTTACGAAGAATTGTGCAATCTGCCTAAGATGTGGCAATATCTTAATGACAAGGAAAAACAGGAGAAATTACGCACGATAATCAACCAGATTACTGTAGAGAAAGATGAGAAGAAGAGAAAACTAAAATTGAGGATAGAAATATTTCTTGATTCACTCAAAAAAAGGAAAGCCGGAAAATACCATTTTGTTGCTAATGTGTTTCGCAAGCCTGCCCTTGCGGGTTCTACGGCGATTCACAGAGAGAATGCACCTGCACTCCTTTTCAAATCCAGAAATATCGAGCTAAAATCTCAGGACCGCTCCTTGACCGAATCGATATGCATATTGAAG
>Ga0114930_10001278_pt1 | contig 24362 bp, 25 predicted proteins | sample AnhtaG_FD_87300 | JGI IMG/M metagenome (GOLD analysis project Ga0114930, IMG submission 87300) | Deep subsurface microbial communities from Anholt, Denmark to uncover new lineages of life (NeLLi) - Anholt_01485 metaG | ecosystem: Environmental > Aquatic > Marine > Oceanic > Sediment | place... | reverse complement strand
TAGCGTTTCCTGAAAGTCCTCCACTTCCATGTGACAAAATCGGTCTTTTTGTATTAATATCTACTTTCATAGCAGCAAGGGTATTAATGGCTACTACAGCATCAGCACCCCCGTTTTGAGCAGCTAAGGCGATCTCTCCTAAGTTAGTCACATTGGGATTTAATTTAACAAATAGTGGTACCTTTAGCTCCTCTTTTATTGATTTAACAATAGAAAAGGTAAGATCTTTATTAATACCTATACTAGAAACCTCGGCATGAGGACATGAAATATTTATTTCTATAGCATCAGCGCCTGCTTGTTCTGCTTTCAATGCAACCTTTATATAGGATTCGATGGTGTCTCCAAACACGCTTACAATTAGCGGAAACTTAAATTTCTTTATTTCTTTAATCTCGGGCATAAAGTTATCTATTCCTGGATTTCCCAGTCCTACACTATTCAAAAATGTGCCGGGGTAGATTTCGATGATTGAAGGATTTTTATATCCCTTTCTTGGTTTTGGACCTATAGATTTAGTGGTTATAGCCCCTAATCCTTCGTCAACTAACCTTTTCATTGTAGAATAAGAAACTCCTAAAATGCCAGAGGCTAAAATTAAAGGAGAGTTTAATTTTAACTCAGAAATATTTAGTTCAAGCATTACTATTATTATGTAAGAAATTATTATTATTATTATTTGAGAAATTTTAGTGCGGCAAGTGTTTAGAATAATGAAATGTTATATTATTGATTCTCTAATAGGGATATATGCTATTGATGATGGAGGAAATTTCCTTAATTATATAGATTTCTTAGACGACATTCAAAAATCAATAAATTTTTATAATTCATTAAATAATGATATTCTTTCTGAAGAATACTCAAAGTTTATGAAGGAACTAAATAGTTCTGGTTTTGATGATTTTGTGTTTGATAACAAAAAACTAAAGGAAATTACAGCGCAAAATTTAGGATATAACACTTCCTTTGAAAAATTTTCTTTAGAATTTAAAAATTTTCGATTTAATCTAAGCGATCAATTAAAGAAAATAGGTATCACTAAAAAACGAGGCGAAATTCTTTCATTCTTTAAGAAAGTTGAAGAGCAAGTGATTAAAGAGCGAGTTAGTCAATTTGGGAGTAAGGGAGATGTAGAAGTCGTTCAAACCATAGAAACATTAGACATTCTTAAAAAATCAATAAGTTTATTCTCAACCCGGATGAGAGAATGGTATGGATTACATTTTCCTGAATTGACTGATAAATTAGTAGAAGATAATGTCCTTATAGCAAAACTAATTTCAGTTTTAGGAAAGCGAGATAATTTCACTTATGAAAAGATCAATCAAGAGTTTGGTTTTAAAGAAGCAAGAATTAAAGTACTGCAGAATTTGGCTTCCCAATCAATGGGAGCAGATATTGATCTTAGGATAATTAAAAAATACGCTAATGAAATTTTATCATTGGACGATTTTAGGCAGGAGTTAGAGGTCCATTTAGACACATTGATGGAACGAGTTGCTCCAAATCTACTTGCTTTAGTTGGAGGTCTAGTTGGGGCGAAACTAATAGCAAAAGCGGGGAGTTTAAAAAAATTAGCATTCATGCCAGCTTCAAGAATTCAACTATTAGGGGCTGAGAAAGCTTTATATAGGTTCCTTAAAACCGGTGAAAAACGTCCAAAACACGGATTAATTTTTCAATGGAACCTAATCCGGGGAAGTAAGCCGTGGAATAGAGGGAAGATATCGCGATTGATATCTGGAAAAATTGGCATTTGTTCAAAAGTAGATTATTTTGAAGGAGAATTTGTAGCCGATGTGCTTTCAAAGGAAATAAACGAAAAAATCCAAGAAATTGAGAAGAAATATCCTAAACCTTCACTAAAAAGAAGTGAACCCAAAACTAAGATAAGATCAGGTAAAAAACAAACAAGTAACAAGAAAAGGAGGCAAAGTTAAATTGAGCAATATTAATATAAGGGCACATCCAAAATATTCTAATGTTTACATTTCGGGGTTACCACAGAATCTAAAACTTTATTCTAAAAACTTAGTTCCTGGCAATAAGGTATATGGAGAGAATTTAATTACTTTTAAAGGAGAGGAATACCGAGAATGGGATCCTTTCAGAAGTAAATTAGCCGCGATGATATTAGAAAAGCCTTCTTTGGAATTTTTGACAAAAGATTTGAGTTGCTTGTATTTAGGGGCAGCCTCTGGAACTACAATTTCTCATCTTTCGGACATTGTTTACGAGGGAATTATTTACGGAGTCGAGTTTGCTGAACGTAGTATGAGGCAATTGATTCAAAATACCGATAAAAGAAAAAATATTGTTCCAATATTAGGAAATGCTAATTTTCCAGAAAGTTATGCCAATTCAATTTTTACCCCTATTGATCTAGTTTATCAAGATGTTGCTCAACCAAATCAGGCACAAATAGCAATTGAAAATTGTAATTATTATCTAAAAGATAATGGATTTTTAATTCTCGCGATAAAATCTCAATCAATCGATAGTGTCCAAAAATCTGAAAAAATATACCTCCAAGAAAAAAGGATTTTAGAAAAAGCAGGGTATAAAATAATCGAGAGCATAAACATACACAAATATGCTGCGAACCATATCATTTTAACTGTTCAAAAATAAATTGATATCATTAAACATACAGAAATGATTCTTATTATACATAATCAGTAATTTTTGTGTTAAACAATTCTTCTCTGATAATTTTTTTTGTAGTTTCCCACGATTTCCTCGCGAAATGTGGAACGCTCTTTTTTGTTTTTATCCAATTTCGTAGGAATTCTGTAGATCGTATATCAGATGGATAGCCAGATCCAAGGTCTCCGTATTTTTTTTTTAAATCTTCAATGATGTTATCCCTCAAATCTTTAGCTATGATTGAACTAGCTGAGACTATTGGGAACAGATCGTCGGCTTTATGTTTAGAAATTATTTTCTTTGGTGAATAATTTAATTGTTTTAGGATGGATTGTTTAAATCTTTCTTCATTGACATCAGCAGCGTCTATATAAATAACATCAGGCTGTAGCTCATTAATTATTTCCGCCATTTTTATTTCTTCAAGTTTATTCAGTGTTATTCTTTTTTCTTCTCTCGCATCGATTTCTTGAGCATCAACGATTATTGTCTTATAGCTGATACAATTATCTTTAATTATTTTTGTAAGCTCAGAGCGTCGCTTTTTTGATAGTTTTTTTGAATCTTTTACTCCTATACTACTTAATATATTTAATTTTGAATTGTTAAAGCAAACACCACAAATAACCATTGGACCTAAGACGGGGCCTCTACCTGCCTCGTCAATGCCACAAATTAGTTCTTGCTTAATTACCTGATTCTTGGATGAGGTCAATAAATTCCGCTTCGTCGTCTACTTTTTCTAATTTTCTAATTTTTACAATAGGAATCTTAATCTTCTTTAACGAATCGGGGATTTTAATGTCATTGTTCACAATAAAAAGAGAATTTGCGTGAAATAATTCAGTAAACATCTTCAGGCATTTAAAACTTAGTTCGTTAATTTTTTTATTTTCTTCAGAAACTCCTGAAAAAAGTGGATAAAAACTACTATCATCTTTCTCGTCAGGTATATTTGAATATAGAGATAGTTTGAATGGAATTGTACTTTTTTTGTACCAATAAGAACTAATTCCAATATCGTCTAACACTTCTTGAAGGTGAGATTCAAAGGGATTAAGATCAATATCTTCTCGTGATTCTTTCTGATCAATTTCAAATTTGAAGTTCCAATCAAATAGATTGATTTTCCTAAAAATATCCTGATTATCGAGAATGACTGAAATTCGATTGGCTATTTTTTCTGATGGACGCATACTTTCATTTTCATAAGCACAGACCGTTCTTTTTGTAACACCTAACAATTCAGATAGCTCTTTTCGTGAAATTGAATGCTTTTCTCTTAGGAGTTTCATTACATTGCCGTTTAAAAACATAATTCCACCGCCTCTCCTCGCCAATATGTAAGGATATAATTCCTTATTAATGATGTTTTCTAAAGTCGCTAAAGTAATAAACGGTAGTTCTTCTCTAATATATATAGTATTATCTTCTAACTCTTGGTAACGATTTCTAACTCCGATTAATATTGGTTTAGATTTTAATAACAAGGACAAAGATTTAATATTGTCAATAATATCCGCATTTAAGTTATCAATATTTGGGAAAATTTTAACGCTAAAAATATTGTCATTCTTTTTTACTAATAAATCAAAACAAAATTTATTCTTTTTATCAGTAAAATTGTCTAGAATAAAAGTCTCAAAATTAGCATTTTTTAACAGACTATCAATTTTTTCAAGTAAAGTCTCAGTCATATATTCCCATTATTTTAAAAGATATGCAATCTAATAAAATTTTTTCATTTTGAAATTAGTTTCAGAGATAATAATCATAATCGCTAAAAAAGTTATTTTTGAGAAGGCTATAGCTTTCCTACTCTTTTATTCGTTTGTAAGCTTAAGGAAATTAGAATCTGTAATTATACCTATGAATATTTTATCTTCTTTTACTAACACTGCGGGATAATTTAGTAATAAACTAGAAATATCCTTTACGTTCCAATTTTTTTCTACTTCTGGAAATGGTAGTTCCTTAATGTCTGTTACTTTTAGTTTTAAAATTACGGGATCATCGGTTATGTATTTTTGTATTTTTTTAGATGTAATACTCCCGTAATTTTGGTTGTTTTCTAAAATTGGTATTTGTGATATATTATATTTTGTCATAAGTTCCACAGCATCTTTTACAGTTGATTGCGGCTTTATGTATATAACCTCTGGGGTTAATATATCTTTAGCGTGTTTTTTAGATCTTTTTCTAGATCTTTTCTCATTCTCTAAAAATTCATATATTATTTTAAACTTGGAATATGGGGGGTCCATTGTTCCATTTTCTATTCTCGATATTGTAGATTGGGATATTTGTAATTTCTCGCCCAATTCTTTTTGACTTATGTTTAAACTTTTTCGTAGATTTTTTATCTGAGAAAAATCTGGTAATAGAGCCATTTTAAAATGCGTAAAACTTATTTAGTATAATTTAAGAGCATATTTCATGCAAATATTGCATAATATTATCAATAATTATTTATAAATACCATTAATTTTAAGATTTATAATTAAAATAACTATTTATATAAATAACATAGAGTTTATTCAAAATGTTGAAAATTACACAAGCGAATTTTTTACCCATTGAAAAAAGCGAATTTCCGGAAATTTGCGAAAGAAAGGGCGTCGGCCACCCCGATAGTGTGTGTGACGCGGTTGCTGATGCGTGTTCCAGAGCACTTTGCGTATATTACTTGGAAAACTTCGGTAGAGTCTACCATCATAATGTAGATAAAGCCGCATTGGTTGGAGGAACAGCTAAACCAAAATTTGGTGGAGGAATGATAATTCAACCTCAATATTTCTTAATCGTTGGGAGAGCAATACATCAAATACTTACTGAATGCGGAACTGAAAGTAAATTAGAGTACATCCCGGTTGCGACTATTTGTATTGAAACTCAACGAATTGAGCTTGCTAAGATTTTTAGAAATCTCGATCTGAATAAAGATATACAATTTGATTATGCTGTTAGGCCTGGCTCTATTGATCTGACCGGTGTTTTTGATGATTCACATCATACAGAAGATATACCTCTTGCAAACGATACTAGTTTTGGGGTAGGCTATGCACCCTATTCCGATGTAGAAAAAATTACGTTAGAAGCCGAACGATTAATTAATTCCGATAAGTTTAAGGCTAAATGTAAAGGATCGGGAGAGGACGTTAAAGTTATGACAGAGAGGTTAGGAAATAAGGTAGGTATTACTGTTGCGGTTGCGATGGTCAGTAAATATATTAATGATACTGACGAGTATATTAACTACACAAATCAAATCAAAGATGCTGTATTAGATTTAGCAGCAAAAGTTATCCCAGAACGTGAAGTCTCTTGCCAAGTAAATGTCGGCGACAATATAGAGAAGGGAATTGTATACCTTACTATAACAGGAACCTCCGCTGAAGCAGGAGATGATGGTGAGGTTGGAAGAGGAAATAGATCAAATGGTATAATAACTCCTTGTAGACCAATGAGTTTGGAAGCGGTTTGTGGAAAAAATCCGATAAATCACGTGGGTAAATTGTATAACATCTTAGGTACTGAAATGAGTAGAGAAATCTATAAAAGAGGTGGTGGAGATATTTTAGAAGCGCATGTAAAGCTATTATCCCAGATTGGACGCCCTATTACGGATCCTTGGGTGAACTCAATAGAATTAATTCCTGCTGATAATGTGAATTTTGCGAGCATTGAAAAAATTGCAAAGGAAGTATCGGAAGAAATGTTAAGCAAGGAGTATACTATTGACCTTAGAAAGCGGTTAATCGCAGGAGAAGTTCAAACTTTTTAAATTTTAGAATTGATCGTAAAATTTTTTTATTCTTTTTTTATTAAGTACTAAGAGTTATTTATTTGTAATATAGCATTAAATTCATCTAAAAGATAATAAATAATTAAATGAATTCAGAGTGAATTAACATTGGGATTAGATAAGTGGATAAAGCCTGAGGATACAAAAAAACAAAAAATAAAAAAAAAGGATGAAGGACATCCGTCTAAGGATGGTACATTTAAACCGAAAGAAAAGTATAAAGAGAAAAAATCATCAAAATTAACAAAATTTGTTCTAACTTGTCCAAAAGCAAAATGTAAATATAAAAAGACAATTGTAAAAAAAACCTTAACAGAAAAAGATAAAATCTGCCCTCGATGTAGAAGCGAGATGAAACTCAACTAATATTTAATTAGACACATCTTTTTCAAGAATTTCATTGTCTGAGAGTTTCTTAAGATCGAACTGTGCCTCGCAATTCGGGCATCTATCTTTTTTCTTGCTATATTTCAAAATCAGGTAGACAAAAAATCCCAATCCAACTGTCATGATTACCAAGAAGCATAATATCTCATGATACATATGTTCAAAATTCTTTCTTCTAAGAATAACCTCTTGTTCACATGTTGGACAATAAACCGTTTTTTTCCCCGTTATTATCAACTGTTTTTTATTATTCTGTATAATTAAATAGGTAAATTGTTATTTAACTATTTTATGTTACTTAGGAAAATAGGGCTAATACGATAAATGAATTAAATATTAAACTAAAAATTATTAATGTTGAGTTTTATATCATATTTAAAATCTTTATAAAAATAATTTTAATAAATTAGAAACGGTCTAAATAATGCCAATATGCTACCATTGTGGAACAGATATCTCCGAATCGTTCAATTGTACTAAATGTGGTCAGTCTTATTGTTCTTTCCATAAAGATCCTATTGATCATGAGTGTAATATTGTTATTGAAAGCCTAAATTTCAGGCCGCAACAAACATCGCAAATAACCCCATCATATACAGCTCCACCTCAAGTAATACCTCATAGTGTAGGGCAAAGTAGCATGACAGATGGTGTAATTCGGGGAACCAGCGATGGGACTTATACTTGGTATCGCCAAGAACAAGCAGTTCCAGAAAACGCTTTCGATCCAGATTCAGGTATTGATTTTAAAGGCATTTTATTAGCACATAAATCTGAATTTCTTCACTTTTTAATTGGATGCACATTAATTTTCTTAATAGGAATAATTTCTTTTTACAATCAAATTATTAGTTCTGGTTACATATGGGCTCTTTTCATGCTTGCAGGTTTTTATATGACAGCTTTTCTTTTCCACGAATTTGGGCATCGTCAAGTAGCGATCCATTTTGGACTTCAAACTAAATTTCGATTACTAACATTTGGTATGCTTTTGACTGGTTTAAGTCTAATAATGGGTTTTATAAGTCTAGTTAGTTCTTCAGCTACTTTTCCAATGTTAGCTCTTCCCGGTGCTGTTGTAGTTTTAGGATTAGAAAAAATAAACCGAAAAACGGGATTATGTAAAGCAGCCGGACCATTAGTTAATTTAGTTTATGGTTCAATTTTATTAATTGTATCACTTCTTATACCCAATACGCTTTATCCATTGAATTTTTTTGTTGGTTATGCTTCATACTTCAATTTTATGCTTGGTGCATTTAATATGATTCCAATTGGAATATTAGATGGTCAAAATATTTGGAAGTGGAATAAAAAGATTTATTTAGGTTTAATAGCTTCATTAGGGATTATGTTAATTTTAACCTTATCAATGATTAATGCACCATTAGGAGTATACATCTGATTATCTTAAAATTTGATAGGATTTTAGATTCGGATAGAATTTTTAAAAAAAATTATGAAGGATCAAAGTTTATTTAGTATAGAAAATTGTAGGAAAAGAAAACAATAAATAATAATAATTATTTTCCAACACTATAGGTATAATCCATGACATTTTGCGAACATTGTGGTGAAAGGATTAATTTCTTACCGTTCAAATGTAAGTATTGTGGTGGAGCGTTTTGTAAAGAGCATCGCTTACCTGAAAACCATCAATGTACTTTCGAACTAAAGAGTATTCCAATTGTAACATCAAACCTAAGTGAAGTGCCATCAAAAAGTAGTTATTCACGAAAAACTCCTAGGGAATTTAAGAAATATATGAAAAGGCAAGACAAGCAGAAGCAGAAAACCATTAAACTTTATAAAAGTTATAATTTTAAACCTACTCAAAATAAGGGAACCAATGTCTTAATTATAGCGATCCTTGTTATGTCTATAGCGAGTTTCATAATGAATCCTCTGTTTTTAACCTTAAGTAGTCACAGTTTTTTAGATTTTTGGTTATGGACATTTATTACATCAGTATTTGTAAGTTATATTTCTGATATATTTGGATTTTTTTTTCTAATTATCATCATATTTTTTTTCTATATGATTATTAAAAATATTGAACGGGCTTTTGGAACAAAATTTTTACTACGCTTGTATCTGACTTGCGCATTATTCTCTGGATTGGTTTATTTTATATTATGGATTATATTGGAGATGTTTTTAATGCCTTCTGGGTTTATATTATTTCCAATCCCTTATGGATTAGCCTCGGGCGCCTTACTAGGTGTTATCTGTTTCACGATATTTATGAATTGGAACCGAGAAATGACATTTTTAATTTTTTTTATGCCGATAAAGTTGAAAGGGAAAACTATTATAACATTTTTAATATTAATAAAATTAATCCCGGGTTTACTTTTTGCATTTAATTATCCTCCGGTCCTCCTTATTTATCTCCCTGATTTGGGAGGGCTTCTCGCTTCATATCTCGTTTATAATTATAAAATGAAAAATCGATAGTTACTTAAAATATTTCTATCACTCAAATCCAAAAAAAATATCAACGAACGAAAGCTATTTTTTTTATCTTTATAGATTGATTTCTTAGTTTAGTTTTAAAAATGTCAGAAGAAGACTTATCAAAAATAATTGAGTTAAACGAGGATTTAATTGAAAATAACGAGAATTTAGCAGCTCAGAATAAAGAAATCCTCTTAAATTATAATATTCGTTCATTTGATATAGTTGGAGCTATAGGAGCGGGGAAAACAGCTCTCTTGGAATCAATTACTAAGAGAATTTCCAAAAATAAAAGAGTCTTAGTAATAAATGGAGATGTAACTACGAGAATAGATGCTGATCGAATAGAGAAACATGGAGTGAAAACCGTCCAAATAAACACTGGTAGAGAATGTGCATTAAATTCCTATCATATTTCTCAAGTAATAAAAAATCACGATTTGAGTAATTATGATGTCGTTTTTATAGAGAATGTAGGAAATCTGATATGTCCTTCGGATTTTATTTTAGGTACGGATAAAAGAATAATAGTAGTCTCAATTACAGAAGGACCATGGGTTATCCGAAAACATCCGATGTTGTTCAAATTTTCAGACATAGCTGTTATTAATAAAATTGATTTAATCGATGTGATAGATGTAGATATCGAACTTATGATTAGTGATGCATTAGAGATTAATCCGAATCTAAAAATCTTTACAACCAGTGCAATTACAGAAGAAAACATACCTGAATTAATAAAGGAGTTATTCTCCGATTAATTAATAGAAATTGGTATTAGATAGTTTAAATTAAAAATAAAAGTAAATGAAGATAATATTAATAATAAAGAAATATTTTAATTGAAGGTGTTGATATATTAGTCTAAGGCAATATAATACGGAATTAGGGTTACTTATTGACAAGATTGTTAAAGTTTATATAGAAAAAGACAGATTCTTTGTAGGGCAATTAAAAGGAATTTCAGAAGATTCTAACCTCATATTAATAAATGTTAAAACTGAAAAAAATAAAGTTTTCCCAAAACTAATGATTAGGAGTTCATACTATCATTATGTAACTGTAGAAGAAGAACCGTTTCCTATGCAAGGATTAGCTGATAGAATTGCTACCATTTTTTCTAAAGGACACGTGAATTACATTGAAGATCAAAATATAATTTCCATTTTAAACGGGAAAATTATCGTAAATGAGGATGGAGTGAAAGGTACTGGCCCTTCAGCTGATCGCGTTAAAAAGATATACGATCAATTCAAAATTGATCTCGATAAGGAATAAATTTGATCCTTTTTTTTTTATAATTTATCAGCTTGATTTCTTAATGTAAATGCTTCTAATAAATTTTTCAAATCTAAATCTTGAAGGATATTTTTTAACAGTGCTTTTCCTAATGGAGTAATTCTTAATATGTTTTGGTCTTCAAATCTTCTTAAATAATCATTATTGATTAGAAATTCAACATCAGAAGTCCAAACCACCTTAAAAATTTCTTCTAAGTCGTTAATTTCTAGATTTTCATCTAATTCTTTGCTAAGTGCCAGAATCAATGCTAAAGTACCATATTGAGAGGGTGTTATGTTATCGTCTTTACCTTCAGATGTTAAAACATAATAAACTTGATCTAAAAACTTCGATTTTACAAATTCAAAGCCAATATTTTTTAAGCTTAAATAAACTGCGCTTATAATTTCTTCAAATTCAAAATCTTTACTCATAATCCTGAGATCTTCCTCTCGAATCATTTTTTGAGGGCTTGTTAAAACAATTTTTGCGATATTTTTTACAACCTCTTCAAAAGTTACATTTTCCATAATTACTATCATCATCTCTTCTATACTTTTATTATTTTTATGTTATTCATTTCTTTTTTCAATTCCAAATTTGACATAAGAAAAATTAATTTATACTTGGTCAGGTTTTCGTTTGTTTCAAATAAGGGTAATATTTTTCTAATAGTTCTATAAATAGAACCACCTTTATTATAAATGTTAGGAATAAACAAATTTGAGAAAAAAATAGTATCGTCCCCTAAAAGGACTCCAATTGAGATAGAAAAGCTAATGATAAAAAATATTTTTTCAGGTGTGGTTAGATCTTCAAAATTTGCTTTCTTTTTGTTATTTCTAGTGAAATCTGTTTTTAGAAAAAAAGATGTATTGGTATCATTAATTACGAGCAGAAACCTCATTTCAAGGTTAATTTCTTTTAAAAACTCATTTAGTATTCCTTCAAGGTCTTTAACAACGCTCTCAAACATGTTAAATTTCTTAAAACTTTTTGTAATTTCTTTTTCGCTTTTACGAATGCTAATTTTCTCATCGTTGGTTCGTAAAACATCATCAATTTCTCTCAATTTTTCAGTTACTACTATTAAATTGCTAGGATTATCTGATCTAGAGAAATTATCTGGAATCGAAATTGTCTCTAACTCTGAATTAATTATTGAAATTTCATCCTCAATTTCTAATGAAGTTCTTACTGGGGTTTCTAATAAATCTTTAATATCTTCGATGTGGGTTTCACCATTGATATCAATTTCTTTTTCGTAATCAATTTGCAACATCTTGATCCGATTCTCATCCTCTTTAATTGATTCTAAGATTTTCTCATAGTCATTTTTGTAAATTTCGTAATGAGGCGTTAATTTCTCTAATTCTTCTTTTGTCTGCTTTGATCTTGATTTAATTTGATTAATTTCATATTGAGTCTCTTTTGCTTTTTTCTGGAGAGCTCTTATCTTTTCGGCATTAGTAAGATTATCGTCAATATCTAATTTTAAAATTGAGTCGTTTTCTATGTTATTCTTTGAACCATCTATTTGTCTTGTAATCCTATTAATTTGGCTAAAGCAATTTTTTTTAATTTGATTTAATTTCCGAATATTATCTTCAAAATTGACCAGTTTTCCTTTTATTTGGTTTATTTGATTTTTGCGTTGAAAATAGTCCTCTTCTATATAATTTGATTTGAGCTTATTGGTTTTTATAGATTCCTTCAACTTATTAATCAAATCTACGATAGCTGATAACTCGCTAGATTTTTTGTGTTTATTTGCTAATTTTAATTCTATTATCAGTTGATTTTTTCTTTCTAATAAGTAAACATATCTAAATGTAAGCAATATGATTTCAATAAATTCGTTGAATTTTGAAAAAATCTCTAAGTTATATTCCACAATTTTCCTATAATTAGATAGATAATCTAAAATTTTCAGAAAACTTTCTAATTCAGATAATTTGTCTGATTGGTTTTGAAGAAGATTAATTAATTTCTCAGCTGGAATTAAATCTAATTTTTTTACAATTTGTATAAAATCTTGATTTTGATATTCTTGAAAAATATCGTGTTTAAACTTACCCAAGATTAGAGTAAATCTATCTTTAATCGTAATTTTCTTAGGTCCAATGTTTAGTTCCAGATTATTTAGGGTAATAGGTAAATTCACTCCAGTTTCTTTATTAATCAGGTTCAAAATGATCTTTGAACTTTTTATACTCTTTTTCTTTCCTTTTTTTTCGTTCTCTGATTATCTTTATTGGATCTACATCATTATCTTCTTTTATTAAGTAGTTATTATCTGATTTCTTGTCAAATTTCATTTTAAACTTTTCAATTTTTTCTGTAACTTCATCAGAAAGTTCTAGGTTCTTTTGGTTTCCACTTTCACTAACATCAGTTAACTTCTCTCTTTTCTCTTTTCGTAATTTTCTTTCAAATTCGTTTTTCGATAATTTCAAATAACTCTCGTAAGTTTCCATTTGTACTTCTTGGTTTTTTTTTAATTCTTCAAATTCTTGTTTTTGTTTACTTTTAGATAATAGTTCCTTTTTCACTTGTAATTCTTCTTCAGTTAGTTTGCTCTCAACAGTCTTTAGAAAAATTTCATAAGTTAATTCGTAATTTATATTGAACTGTCGTTCATACTCTTCAATAATAGAAGAAGGTGTATTATTCGGTATTTTCTCTAATTCGTAATCTAAGCGTTTTTTTATAATTTTTAAAAAACTTTTTTGAAGGTTTTCAGCAGAACTTAAAAAAAGAGTGTTTTGATTTAATGCATCAATTAATTCTAACCATTGTATTATGCTAATAGAGGGCGTATATGATATTTGAGTTATAATTTTACTTATACTTCTCTTTTCTATTAAAGAATGACCGATTATTATAGTGGAATTTCTGTTTAAATCAATAAGTTTTAAATTATTCTTTAGATCAATCTTGTATTTATTGGTAAGTTTGTGTTTAAGGTCTAGAAATTCGGATATATTATTATTAAAGATATTTTTTAAGTTTTTATTGATACTTTCTAAGATAAAGGTTATATCGGTTATTTGGTTAAGAAAAGATTCGTTATCAGAATATTGGGAAACAATTAACTTTTCTGATTCAAATTGATTAACGAGATTAGTTATTTTATTAATTTTACCTTGAAGGTTCTCGACAGGTATAGTCAATTCTCTAATTTTAGAAAGGTTAAATAACTGATTTTCCATCGCTTTTATCAAAAAATATATTTCTATCCAATTTTATTATATTAAAATGTTATATTTCAGGTGGACTAGATAAATTATCTCGATTATTTTCTGTTCTTTTAGGACTTGCAAAACGTTGTTTCCTATCACTTAATACGTCTTGCCTCTCAACGTGGATAGCTGTACCTCCTACTAATGATAGCGATTTGTAAAAAAGTTCATAAGTTAAGCGTTCGGTGTAAATAGCTTTCAATAGAGATACTTTCGTACCCCTTTCTATATCTGAACCTGAATATCCCATGGTTAATTCGAGCAAGCCTTTCATCTTATGTTTTTTGTGAAGTTCGTCCCATAGTATATTACTTCCAAACTCAGAGGGTGAATGACCTAATTTACGCTCCAAATTACTATTTATGCCTTGAATTCTTTCATATTCATCATTTAAATTTGCGTAAATTGAGTCGTCAACCCCGATTTTTGCGTTTTTAACCTTATTAAGGAACGATTCGATTATTTTTTTTCTTAATTGATAACCAGGAAATTCAAAACTAAAATGGAAGGTGAATCGCCTCCAAATAGCTGAGTCTAATTGATTTTGATGATTAGTAGCTCCAAAAATAGCTAACGGTACGCCTTCATAATTAATTCTATCAATAACTTGCAAAAATGATATTACAGCGCGTTTTATTTCGCCAACTTCGTGAATATTTGATCGTTCAGACCCGATAGCATCAATTTCATCAAAAAAGAGTATAAAAGTTCCTCTTTCTTTAGCGATTTCAGCTGCCAATTCCACAACATTTCTAATTTGTTTAATAGTGTCTCCTAGTAAAGGAGATACAAGTCTATCAGTTTCTACCACGCATATAGGTATGTCATACTCTTTGGCAAATCCCCGAGTTAGAGAGGTTTTACCCGTTCCAGGGGGACCATATAAAAGAACAGTCAAGCTGGGATTAAGTTTTGCTCCTTTTAATTGTTTAGCAAATTCGTGATATTTTTTTAAAGCTTTAAAGAAGTCATGTAAAATTTCTTTTTTAGCCTCATTACCTAAGATGTCCTCAATAGACTCTTGAATATCGGAAGGAAAATATACTGCTCCATATTTTCCTATTCTATTTTTAATAACTTCGTCAGTATATGTTATGTTATCTTCCGCTTCTTCTTTCGAATTGTTAATTTTTCTCATCTCATATTATAGTAATTTATTTATTTTTTCTTTCTTTATCAAATTTTTCACAAAATATTGCTATTTCATTAATAAAATCTTTAAGGTTATCAATTTGAGAACCAATGAAGTTAAAAATTTCTTTTCGATACTGAGGAGAATCCCTTATTTTCATCTTATCCAGACCTAAATAATTGGGAAAACATATGAGTTTCATTAAGTAAGGTAATATTTTCTCATTTGTCTGTAAATCTTTAAAAATGGGGTAAAAAATGTTTTGATCTGACAATTTCCATTTTAAAATTCCCATGTAAATCAAAAAAGCGAAATTCATCGAAATCCAGTTTATCAATTCTTTTGATAAAAAACCTCTTCGTTGTGAAGCAAATGCCAAATAGTATAAATACAATGTTTCGTTGCTCAATTGCGGTAATAACCTAATTTTTCCATCAGACTGTATAGTGCTACGTATGAAATTATTCTCTAGCATGATTTCTATTAAGTTTTCTCTCGGAGCGATAAAAATTTCGTCTATAATTCGGAGTCCAATGCGTTCAGAAATCTGATTTATGGTTTCTTCTTCTGCGTTTGCGGTGGAATCAATATATGGGTTAAAAATCTCAGCCTTTAAAATCATTGGGAGCTCTTGGTTTTCTCTTTCAGGGAAATCTCCAAAATTTGGATCAAGATTATAAAGAGAAGTTATATTATTTATCAACTGATAAACTTTTGGAGAAATTCCGGGAATTTCAAAGAAATCTGAATCTTCTAATTTTTCTCGATAATAAGTATGAGGTTGGAGTATATGCCGTTGACAATCGTATAAGTCGTGCGATACTTCTAATAATTTATTGTAAATTACTTGTAAGTTTCTTCCTCGAGGTAGCAATCTTTCTTCAATAAATTTAACTAAAACATACAAATATGTATTCTCTAAATTTTGTTCGTCTGGATTAGTAATATGTTGTAAAACATTTAGTGCACCTACGGATTCATATAAGAACTCGATAATATAATCTTTAATATCTAGGATTGGAATCCGATCCCGATATTTTACTAAAAAATCTTTTATGATTTCGTATATATTTGATCTGTACATTGCTGAAAATTCTGATAAAGCTCTCACCTTCCTTATATTTCTTTTTTCTTCTTCTTCTCGAATTTTATCCAGAATTTCAGAATCTAACAAAAGATCCGCATCTAGATCAATTATTATTCTCCTTGTTTCTCTGAGAATAGGTCGCATATGAGTTAAGAAAGTAAGATATCTAGGGAATATATCCGTCCATTTCTCCCTCTTTCTACCAGGTTTCACATTTCTTCTGGATTTTTTTTTATAACTCACAAGTTTCACCAAATTTTTCATTTATGTTAACTTTCATCATAACCTATTACAATTTCTGTGAATATATTTGATATTTCCACAAAAATAGGAATCTCTACCCTGACTAATTGACCTAAAACCCACTTATTAACATCTTTAATTAAAAAGCGTATCTGGTTATGGATTTTTTTATTAATTTTAGAATCTATTATTTTTGATAACCACAAACCTCCTCCTAACCTATAAGCGATAATTTTAATTAAAGGCTCAAAGAGAGGTTCTAAAACTTGCCTCATCATCCATGATTTCGGAATTACGCTCATGCTATCTGGATCGTAATCGGGATTGTTGAGTATAGGGCTAGTTTCATCTACGGATAGTTTAGGTAAGAAGCTCAATAATAGAATCAAAGCAAAAATTGCTGAAATACCATTTAAAGTGTAGGACCCCCCAATCTTATTGAGGTTATCTCTATTAATAGCGATGTTAGCTAAAAACATACATATAAACACATTTCTATCAAAAGCTTCAGACACATAAGCATAACCTAACTCTTCGTCGATTATTAAGTATTTTTCTTCAAGAATTTCAATAACACTATCAGGAAAGGTATAAAAGGTGTATATTTTTTCTTCACTTCTTCTAATATCTTTTTCGATTACGAGTTCTTTTGAAACCAAACCAAACAATTGGGCAAGTTCTTCAAGCTGGTTTTTAATATAGCGCCGAGGTTTATTTGGATCACCAAACATTGCGAAAAACTGATAATCAACAATATGAAAATCGTTCCTTTTGCTAAAAGCTTCTACCATCCGATCTATTATAGGCCCCTGAGTTCCTGAAGCAATAGCTTTCGCTTTTGACGTTACGAATCCATTTAATAACTCGTTTATAATGAAATCTTGTTCATGGGTTCTAGATTTTATAATTTTTTTAAAAGCTTCAGTGAAATCTTTTGTATTCGGAAAGAAAGCATTTTGGATTTTATCATTTATAGACTTAAGAAATATATCCCCATTATTCTTGGGAAAGTGGAGCTTCATATTTTTTAACCTTTGAATTAGAGCTTCCTTTGCTCCTGGAATGTTTTCTATGTCTCTTTTTTCTAGTTCTTCAATGGCTCTTTCTAATCCCTTTTCAAAATCTTGAAGTAACCCTGTCCAAGTAGTATCTTGATAATTTTCCATTATATTCACTGAAGAATCTATTAAAATTTATTATCTACCAATCTAATTCTGTTTGTATTTTCTTTAACGCTTTAATTAAAGGAGTAATAAGCTTTTTATCGTAAACATTTGGAGAAGCTATTCCTCTTTGGGCTTTCCAGCCCATTTGCGTGCCTTCTCCCATTTCTCTTTGTCCAAATTTTAGGATATGACTTAAATTTCTCATCCACCAATAAAACCTGAGCCATTTTTTATTTGGGTTATCTTTAGAATGGATAACAGCTAAAGCTTTCCACTCCCCCATAAGCCATTTCACAGTAATACCACTTACTGGCATATAGTAATTAATGGGAAAATTAGTTTGAAAAGTTAGATCGAGCTCTTTAGATGATATATTAAAGATGGGTTGATTATACCCTTCAAGTATTACTATTTCACCACAATGTTGGCATTCATAATGAGACTTCTTTTTATCCATTTTTTTCTGACATTTTGGACACGTTCGATTTTCGATTATTCGGTATTTGAGGAGGTTTAAATATTTCTCTTTTTCTAAGATTTCTTTTGTTTTAGATTCTTGTTTTCCATATTTCCCGCTCCAAGTCCAAATATCGTCGAAGCTTTTATCGATTTTTTCTAAAGTTGTAATAACATTTTTCAAAACATCTTTATCGTAGATTTTAAACATACCAGCATGTTGATAGCTTTTCCACCATGACAATCTCACATATTTTTCATCTTTTAAATAGGCGCTATGGCAAATCAATGTAGCAAATAAACGCACTTCAGTTTTACTTAAAATTATTCCTTTTTCACATATTTCATATTGCTTATTTAGACTTGCATTTTTATGGAAATATTCTCCGTCAAGAAACTGCCCTTCCTCAACCAATTTCTCCTCATCTTCTTGAATTTTATCATCCTTTTGCTTTTTTATTTTTTTACATTGAGGACATTGATAGATTCCGGTAACTAAAGGCTCCATTTCGATATCACAAGCTGTACATTTCAAATTTAATCATCACTACTAGTTACTAAGTATCTTTCATAATCTAAATTTAATAATATTAATTCTTTTTTTGTTAGTTTTGCCAATTCATTATTCATGCCTATTAACTCTTCTCTAAGCTTTATTAGAGCACTCTGTATAGTAGTTACAATATTATCTTCATTAAAAGACACTTTCTCAATAAACTCAAGATAGTTAAACACTTTACCCTTTCCTGAATAATATTTCCTAATTTCTAATATTTTTTTCTCTATTTGTTGCATCTGGAATGAATAATTCAATAATAACAACATTTTCGAATTCCAATCGTTAAAAATTTCAACATCAATGCCATTCTGAACAAATTTTTCTGGAAGCTCAATTTTTTCTTCTTTAAGATGTTTAAAAATATCTTTATCTTTCCTTATAGCTTCATATACTTTTTTCAGAATGGGTTTTGTTCTTAATTTAGGCTCGAAAATATCAATAAACTCGTCGGTTTTTTCTTTTATTTCTAAATACCTTTGGTAAACACCTTCGATTGTAATCTCAATTTTAATTGCTTGATAGGTATTACCATATTGGTCTAAAATGTAATAAACATCGTCTGGTAATGTATAATCATGATCCCCTATTTCAGAGACAAACGGGTGGATAATATTACTCGTTTCGCATCTCACTCCTTTTAATTTGATTAATGCCGAGTTAAAATTCCGCTTTGTAAGAAACTTAAATTTTTTATTTATAATTAAGAACAGTGTATGATCAGGCACTGAAATTGTATCATTCTCAATAGTTACCGTTTCTTCTCCTAACCGGATTATAAAATCTCCCTCTTTTTGCTGAAATTCTCTCATACTTCGAATATTTTTAAATAAACCTAAGTCAACAGCTACTTCAATGAATTCATCGGTCCAGAAGTTTAAGATATTGTTTTTAAATATCACGTCTAATATTAAGACTTTCTCATATGATTTAATTAGTTCTGAATCATTTAGGTCTCTAAATAAGTCGTTTCTGATGACATAAAGAAATAAAACGATATATCTCATATCAATATCGTTAAGAACTTTCTCAATCAAGTTCTTATCATTATCAATTGACAAATCCGTATGTTCCATACCTAAAATCCACTCGCAATATTAAAAATCAATCATTTATTTCGGTTAAAAAGAGTAATTGAATTAATTAATCATTCCTAAAAAATCTTTCGGTTTCCTCTATTCTACAATTGAAAAAGCGAAAATTTTTTAGTTTTGCTTTCTAAATACTTAATTGATTAAGAAATTTTTCAGATAAAATAAAATTATTTAGAGTATGAACTTCGATGGGAAGAAGAAAAAGAAAGCAACAGTCCTACAAAAGAGTCAAGAGAGTTCCAAAGATTTTCACCTGCCCAAATCACTAAATGGATATCCCATTTAATATGGATTGCGGTGAAAAATCTATCAAGGTTGAGAATATTCGAAAAAATGCAATTGCTACAGTGAAGTGTGGTCATTGTGGTTTAACCAAGGAAGTTCTAGTTAATTCTATATCAGAACCCGTTGATGCTTTTGGAGATTTTATCGATATTCATTACGCTGATCAAGAGCTTCAGAGATTAGAAAAACGCATCGGGAAATTTAAACAGAAAAATCAATGGGGGGAATTAGTTCTCTGTTATTCTATTTTATCGGATCTTTGCAAAGTAAAAGCTTCAGAAGCCTTAGAAGACGAAGATAATGTAAATCTCGATGAAGTAAATAAATGGAAAATTAAAGCTGAAGAATATAAAAGGTTAGAAAAAGGTGCTTTACTTCAATTAGACTCATCAGAATTGGAAAAGGGAATTAGAACTGATGATGAATCCTTATTTACAGAACATGAAGAAAGCAACATGAAGAAAGAAAAGAAAATTGAAGATATTTTTGACGATCCTGGCTTTCTTGAATTTTAAATTAATCTAATTCTCGTCTTTAAGATATTTTTTTAATTCAGAATCTTATATTTTTTTTACAGCATTATGAGGAAGTTTAAAGCTTGGTTTAAGAAAACGAGTTCGATTAAATTTTCTTTTCCTAAAGAAGTAGCTCCAGTTATAAAACATTAAGTTATTGAAAAGATTCATCAATTTCACACAAAAAGGATTAAATCTTGAAGTGAGAAATTAAGAAATTATACTTATTAACTAAAAATAAATAAAAATCGTGTTTATTATCCCGATTGAGCGCGTTTTGAAAACAATTGCTTTAGTTCGCCCATTATAGCGCCTCTTAAGCTTACGGGACTTGCTGGACGCGCGCCCCCAGGTCCTCCAGGAGGTGGTGGTGGTCCACCAGGTGGTCCACCAGGTGGTCCTGCCGATGGAGGCGGTGCGCTAGCAGGGGCCGAAGGTGCTGCAATAACGGGGGATGCCCCGGGTCCTCTTGTTCTTAATGCTGAAACCTCATTATTCATAGTAGTGATTCGCGATTCTAATGTTGATATTCTTTGACTAACGCCTGCTAAAGACTGATCTACTAGATCTGGTATCCTTAGAATTACAGACATCATCCTTTCAACGATATCTCCAAAAGCATTTAATTTTTCTTCGAGTGGAGCCTTTTTAGTTTCATTCATGAAATTTGCGAATTCTTCTGCCATTTTACTCTCTCTATTTTAATTATAACGATTTATCCTAGAAAATTTTCTAATAATTATATATTTGAACTATTTAATAAATTTAAGTTCATAGTTAACAATTTACTGAGAAAAAAAATATAAAAAAAAGTTTTAACTTAACTAGATTTATTAACTGAGTCTTTTAAATTAATCCAGAGTTCATCTACTTCATTTTTAACTTGTAAAAATTGACTAATTTTTTTCAGTAACACATCCCTTGCACGATCAAAATCTCTCTGACAGTCGTTTAATTCGGATTCTAAGATTTTTATTTTTTCTCCTTCGATTAAATCGTTTTTCTTTTTTTCGACAGATAAGGCTTTTTTAATAACGACACTTCGCTTATTTGCTACATCACTCAATGCTGAAGCAAATTCATATTTTTTTTCCACTAAATAATCTTTTTTTATAGCAAGATCTTTAATCGAATCGATGTATTTATTATTGACCTCGATATACGTATCATTTTTATGGATAATGTCATCAAAATATTTTACTTCCTCGTCTTTGATATTTGATCTTCTTTCTCTTACTAAAGTCTGCATTTGTTTCAATACATCTCTAAAAGTTCTATTTAACATATCTCGAGCAAGATTTGCTTTTCTCAAATTATCAGCGTATTTTTTTTGAGAATCGATTAAGGCATTCTGAGCTTTAGCTAATTTTTTTATTTGATTTACTAATTCTTTTTCCATACTTGCTAATTCAAGTTCATCTTCATGCGTAATAATTGGGCTCATTATAATCAAACCAACTTATTAATGATTAATAATAATTTATGATATTATTCTAATGTAAATTCATAATTATAATATTTAGTCTTTTTAATTGCTAACTAATTATGAGGAATTAAAGCTGTAAGTATATTGTCTCTATAGTTTGCTTTAACAATTTTTGCTACCATAACTTTTCCAATTAATTCTTCTGTAAAAACTATAGGTTTTTTTAATAGAATTTTAATTCCAAGAGTATCGTTGATTTTTCCAATACATTCATTCATCCACCTTCCCCTTGAGACGATTTTTATTTTTATTAGGTCGTCTTTTTTAAGATCCAATGTGGAAACACGAGTTCTTTTATGAATACCGAAATCTCTTGGTCCAAGTTTTAGTTTAATACCGTATTTCTTTTCTAACTTTGATAGTTGTAAATAAAAATAACCCCACGACTTTGGTCTGATTTTTTTTAGGGTTCTACCCGTCTTATAGATTAAGTACTTCTGAATACCAATTTGAATTTGTTGCTTAGAATATCCCTCACCTCTTAATTTAAGGACTAATTCTATAATTTCTTCAATATCCCTTTCATTTTCTCCTGGAAACCAAACTGGTGCAACTAAAACCTGAATATTGCTATTCAATAGAGAATAAATATTTTTTATTAATTTATCCACATCATAATGCGTACAATTACATAAATAACAGTCAGTTTCCTCTTTTAAACTATTAAGACTGATGTTAATTCTTGTAAGATGGTTTTTCTTTAACTTTTCAATTATATTTGTCGAAAGCAATAACCCATTACTTTGCATTGAAATAGTTGAGACTCCTTCGATTTCCGAGAGGTTATTTAGCAATTTAAACAATTCTTTATATAGTAATATTTCACCGTAGGGTGCGAGATGAATTTCGAGATCGTAGTTCCCCTTTATTTTGACGATTTCTTTGACTTTTTCAACTAAATAATGTGAATTAACAACAAAATTAGTGCTATAATCGCCAGAACTGACAAAACAATACTTACATCGCAAATTGCAAAGGGTTAAGGGCTTGAGTTCGATAATGTTAGTTCCTCTATCAATTAAGCCAAGAAAATCTACGCCCATTATGGGTATTTCTGATTTAATGTCTATGTATTTAATATATTCATTCATTTTAGAGACATAAATTATTTATTTTGGTGTTCTAAATTTTATACCTTAAAATAGCAACGAGAGATCCTAAATCAATTATTTGTTGTCCAGTTGGGTGTTCACTACTTAAAATATGAATTATTCCACCCCCCTTTTCAACCCCATTTAAAATACGCTCGATTTGTAATTTTTTTTCTTTTGAAGCCCCCCTTATTAAAATATCGGCGCAAAACAATTCTTTAACGGCACCTTTTTCAATTGCGTTAGAAATCTCGTCAAATCCAATGACGATAAGGTCGGAATTTGTAGCAAATAATTGCATTATTTCTTCAATTTTCTCGGTTTCAAGCAAAACTTTTACATTTTCCTTTAAACTTTTTAATTTTTTCGATTTCATTGTCTCTAAAATTGCACTCTCCGTTCCGGAGCTAGCGTGAATGCAATAAATTTTTGGTAAATTGGGTATTTGGGCTTTTTGTTTAATAAATTGATTAAAACGATCCTTGGTGCTTCCAGGACCACAAATTATTACAGTATTTAATTTAACGCTCTTTATTTTTTCGCTTAGAATTCTACTTACATCGCCAAAAAATTCTTCGTAAGCTTTATTTCTAAATGATTGTTCGTATCTTTTACCAGGTATGTTTTTTTTGATTGTAGCTATTCTATTATGACTAAAGTTTGTTATAAGGGCTATAGTTGCTAATCCTGTTTCGATTGCTATCATTAACATACTAAAATCTGTCTCGAAAGTAGATGGGTTTTTAAGGCGTTTTATTTCGCTCTTTAACCACCTTTCTTTTTTAATTGTTAACTTTTGTCCAGGTTCTATATTGAATGTATGGTATGTTCCATAAGAAACGAAATCTTCTGGACCTTCTAATATAGTCCCCTTTACCCTTAATCTATTTGAAAATTCGTGGAAAGAGACAGATTCAACATTTAATTTCAAGTTCATCTGTTTTCTATCACCTTTAGAACCTTCTTTTAACACAATTCTTCTGTGAGTTCTAGCTGAGACCTCGTTATTTTTATCAATTACATTAAATAGCGTCCATAAGTCATTTAAATTTTCGGTTCTTACCGAAACATTTTCATACTTTTTATCTATTTCCAGAATTTTCAACTAAAGTATCAAACTCCAAAGTTCAAATTTGCACAATTAATGTATAAATAAGTATAGTATAAACAAGAAGATAAATAGTATCTAAGTCTGTCTTCTTACGAAAAATAAAGAAAAAAAATTTAAAAATACGAAAAACAAAAAAAAATTAATCTTTTGCTCCTAAAGCTTCTTTGACTTTTTCTAATTCATCCATTCGTTTCTTTTTCTCTTCTTCACGTTTTTTCATGTCTTCCTCGTCAACCTTTTGGAGAGTAACACCTTTTTTGATTTCATCTTTTAATTCGTTACCTAATGACATCGTAATCACTCAATCCTTTTACTTTTG